>Ga0210400_10001603_pt1 | contig 22176 bp, 9 predicted proteins | sample IncBWH26MmetaG_FD_155456 | JGI IMG/M metagenome (GOLD analysis project Ga0210400, IMG submission 155456) | Forest soil microbial communities from Barre Woods Harvard Forest LTER site, Petersham, Massachusetts, United States - Inc-BW-H-26-M | ecosystem: Environmental > Terrestrial > Soil >...
AAGGCCCGCTTGCCATTGAGTCTAATAGCTGAAGTTAGCCTACTCGGGGCGACATAAGCCCTGACGTAATGTATAGGACAGTGCATCTGAGTTGTCCTTGACAGTCCGAGTATTGAGCGAATAGAATCGCAAACAGTTGCAATTCGCCACTAGGAGAGCCTCTCATCTTTCGTTATCTGGTTGTGATTTTCCCGCAGGCGGTTCGGCAGTAATAAACTAACTCCTACCTTAATTCTGGTTAGGGGCCAGAGTCAAAGGGGTTATTGCCAGTCCTGGCACATCGAAAAAACAATGGAGGGTTCCTATGTCTGCTGAAAACGGGCCACCCCTGGTCCGTGCCAATGCCACTACCGTACCCCAGCCTCCACCGCTCCAGATCCCCGATTCTTTTACGGATGTCGCACTGGCCGCCGAACTCGCTCAACGTCTCGCCGGGCGAGCCGCCGATACCGGTCCCGTGTTGTCGACACGGAAAATCCCCGGACAGGTGATTTGGGTCGATGCCGGCAGCGAGATTATGGTGTATCTCAATAGCACCAAGACCAGCATCGCCGACGGACTTCTGCTCGTTTCCACCGATTTCGAATGCGATCAAACCGGCCGCACTCCCCTGATCGCCGCGTTCGCCATGAACAAAGGCGTCGATTCCGCGGGCCTGTTCGCAACCACTGACGAGTTCCCGCGAGGCAACGGTATCCTGGCCGCGCGTTGGGGAGCGATCTACCAGAACGCGGTCTGGGCCGCGCTTACCAGCCTCGTCGCCGATCACGCGGCGGAGCGCAAGCTGTTCCCGCTCGCGCTCGTCTGTACCGCCAACGTGCTGCACCTGCGCAGTGGTCCTCGGCTCGACGCTTCCCAATTTTCCACCAAGACCGGCGGCACCGCTGCCTGACGTCCCATTCCCTCGAGGTCAAAAGATGAGCGATGCCCTTCTCACCGAAATTGTGGACGCCGGAAAAGCCATCGGGCTCCTGGGGCCGGATGGCGGCCTGAAGCCCGAGTGGTTCCAGGACCCACTCACTCACCTCGAGCAGATCCTCAAGAACAGTGATCAGCGCGCGGCTTTTCTCGACTTGCTCGATCAACTCGTGCCGCCCGCCCCAATCGCCGGGATCGATCCGCATGAGAAGTGGCATCCGATGGTCGGCAAACCTGGCGCCAACCTGTACCTGACCGCGAGTTCGAACGGCGCGGTGAAGTTTGGCCTGGCCGGCGATCTCAGCGGCGGCGGCCCGGCCAAAGCCTCGCTGCGCGCCCATCTCCCCATCCTCAGCTTCACCAATAACAGCCTCAACACGATCGCCGGCGGCCCCGAGGGCCCGCTCGATCTCACGCTGCGGGTCGAATTGAACCTCGTTCACAGCGCCGCCAGCATTGGGCTGAAAGCGATCGCCGTGTCCATCCGCCTTAAGCCTGCCGTGCCGTCGTTCGATCTGCAGGCCGTGCTCGAAGGACTCGATCTGGACGGCACGGGCCCCAAGGATACAACGCTCGATTCTTCCAACCTCGGCGCCGAAGCGACCCACGTGGCCGTCGGGTTAATCCGCGAAGCCCTGCACGAAATCAAGAGCCCGTCGCCCGATGTCAAGCTGGTGATCGATCACCTGATGCCGCTCTTCGGGCTCGGCACGGACGGGATCCCGCCATTCCCGTTCCTGAACCTGTTGAACGGACCCGCCGCCCTCCAGGGCTGGTTCAACACCCTGATCTCCAGCGGCAAAATGACCACGTGGCTCGGCCATCTCGGCGGCCTGTTCGGCATCGGACCCGGCGCCATCGGGAACGGAACGCCGGCCGATCCATGGCGAGTGCGCATCGCGGCGCTCGATGGCGGCTCGTCCGAGCTCACCTTCACCACTGTATCGATCAATCAGAAGCTGCACATCGGCATTCAGGCGTCGCTCATCCCCGCAGCGGGCGCGAAGGCCCGCTTCGATGCTTCGGCGGTAATCGCGGCCATCCCTCTCGCCGGTAACGGCAATGCCGGCGTGCTTCCCTCAGCATCTCTGGTGATGCGGTCCCTTGGCGGCACACTGGTCTCCACACCCGCCATCAAGGCCGATTCGTTCCAGGCCGGCATCGCGTGGAACGGATCGGCGCTCACTCCCGTCCTCGAAATGGATAACGTGGACCTCACGCTCGGGTCCACCACCCACTACGACAAGATCGACCTGACCAATGCCGACGGCGCGATCGCCTCGGCCGCCAGCGACATTCTCAATAACGTGCTGCTGCCCAAGTTCGGTGGAGCGGGGCAGCATCTCGCCGCGCTCGCGTGCCTGGTCAAGCCGGCGGGCGATGCGGGCTGGACCCACCTCGTCGACCCTGCCAAACTCCTATCGAATCCCACCGGCGCCATCGCGGCGATGCACCGCGCCGCGTTGCAGGACTCCACGCACCACTGGGGTTTCCTGCTTGCCGAGGCTGCGGCGCTGCTCGGTTTCGCGGATCCGGTTACGGGGACTGGCACGGCCGGCGACCCCTGGCGCGTTCCTCTCGCCTCGGAAGGCCCGCTCAACCTGAGCCTCGCGGCATGGAACGGGCAAACCGTGCCAGGCTGCGACCCTCTGCTCCGCATCGGCTTGCAACTCGGCGCCGCCAGTATTCCATGGTCGGCGTTCTGGCTCGCCGAACTGCTGTCCTTCGATCTCCCCGCGGCGGGCGGCGGCGCGGTCTCGCTCATGGGCGGACAACATGCCTCCTTCCAACTGTCGCCGATTCCGGCCGGCGCGCCCGTGGCAGGCATGAGCTTCGGCGCCGCTTCCGTCGGCATCACGCTCGATTGGACGCCCGGCACATCCATGAAGATGGCCGGCGCCGTCACGGACATTTCGATCACGGAACTCGGCACCACCACACCCATCGGCACGTTCTTCTTTCCGCCGCAAAAGCCCTTCGACCTCAACAACCCGAAGCCGTCCATCGGGCTCGACATCACCTCGCTCGAGACCGTGTTCCGCCTCATGCTCACGCGCGCCGCGTATTCCTGGGCGGACATGCCGGGTATCGCCACCGCGATTCTGCTCGGGCTCCACGGCAATTTGCCGGGCCTGCAATCCGACTGGCCCGTCCTCACCGACCCCGGCGGCACCGGCGTCATCTTCACCGATCCGCTGGGCTCGCTCCGCGATTGGCTCTCGCGGGTCGCGGTGAACGTTTCGACGGACAAGACGCCCTTCCTGCCCGCAGCCCTGAAGTGGCTCGCGGCCCTGCTCGCCGACGAACTTCCCACCTCGCTCGGCACGCCGCCGCTCGCAGGCGCCCAACTGCCGGGCAACGGAGTGTACGAGGACCCCTGGCGCCTGCCTCTCGCCGGCACCGGATCGCGGCCGGTGGAGCTGCTCACCTGGCTCGAACCGCAAGGACCGCCCGCAACCTGGGCCGCGCCTCTCCACGACGCCATCGGTTTGACCGGATCCTTCAGCGACCTGCTCAGCGCCGCCGCCCCGCTCGCGCAACTGGTTCCGGAAATCCGCAACGCCCTCTCGGCGACGAACCTCGCCGCCATGGCGGGCGATCTCACCGCGCTTTCGTCCTTCTTCGCAACCAGCGATGGCGTTGTCCCGCTCGCATCGCAAGTTCCCGCCGATCCGGCCTGGACCACCGGCACAGCCGTTCCCGGCGCCCATCATCTGCAACCCTCCAACCCAGCCGCGATCACGCAGATCATCAACAAGGTGAACGCGCTGCCGGGGCCGCACGCGGTTCTGCTGCTCGGGCCGGCATTCTCCGATCACAACATCTGGACGCCTCTCCTCACGCAGGCCGGCGCCGTCAAAGCCGGGACCAACTTCAATCTGCGCGTCCCCAACGTGGATCCCGCCAACATTGATCTTTCGGGCGTTACCGCGGTCAACAGCTACTACACGGCGGACCTGCAGGACAACGGCGCGGGCGAACTGCCCAAACTCACCGCCCAGATCGCGAAGATCGCCGCCCGCCTGGCCGTTCTTCAGCCGGCCCCCAAGCTCATCCTGGTGGCGCATTCCACTGCCGGCATTGCCGCGCGCGCGTACGCCGCCTCCAATCCCGCGACCATCGCCGGCCTGATCACGCTCGGCACCCCGCATCTCGGCGCCGGACTCAACCCCCTCGTCGATCCCGATATCGCCAGCGCAGTCCGCTTCATCCAGCGCTTGGCGTTGACGCTGCCCGCCGGACCGGTGCAGGACATCGTCGCGCACCTCGGCGCGGCGCTCGATAGTTACCTTCCGCCACCCGCGCCTAATCAACTCCCCGTCGCCAATCCGTATCCCTTCGGCAGCTTCGCCGCCCCGGGCACGGTCGAAACCGGCGGAGTGCCGGCCCTTGCCCTGGGCGGCACTCTCGGCGCGGACCTGCTGGGCGTCCTCCGCACGACGCTCGCCAACAAAGCTGCCGCCGTCGCCGCCGGACCGGTGGTCGCACCGACCCATCTCGCCTTCGCGGTTCAGGGACACTTGAACGTGCCCGCTGCGGCGCTTGGGGCTATCGCTGTCGACGCCTCCATACGCGCCGATGCCTTCCGCATCGCGCTCCACGCCGGTGCGCCCGAACCCGCCCGGCCGAAGCATTCCGTCACCATCCTCGCCACCTTGACCGATTCCGATGGCTGGCTCGCCGGTTCCGCCACCTCGTTCCTCGAACTCGGCGCGCCACTTGCCAATGTGCGGGTGCGTTGGGCCGAGATCGGCATGTCGATCCTGCCCGCTTCGGTGACCCCCATCGTGCGCCTGCACGATGCCGCGTTCCAAAGTCCCACCCTGCCGCTGGTCGATCTCAACGACGCCGCCACGAAGACGCTCGCCCTGCCTCTGCTGGGCTCCATCTTCCATGAGATCAGCCCCGCCGACCTCTCACCTGCATCCCCGGTTGGCGTGCTCATGGACGCACTCACGAAACTCGGCATCGCGGTGGTGGACCCGCACGGCGGAACCGGCATCTCCGCCGATGCCTTCGCCGCCATACAGGTCGATCCGGCGGGCTACCTCGTCCCGCAGCTTCTGAACGCATTCACGCTGCCCGGCGGCGTGCTCGGAATCTCCGGCCCCGCCGGCGGACCCTGGGTGCTGCCCATCGCATCCGGTCCGTTCGAGGTTTACGTCTTCGACACCACCAGCTGGGGAATCGGCGTCCGCGTGCCGTCGCCTGCGCAGATCACCTTTGGCGGAACGGCGGCGCTCTCCTTCGATGCCAGTGTCACGATTCCCGGACTCGTCCCGACCCTGGACCTGAGCTTCAGCGTGGCGGCCCTCACGCTCACCGCCACATCCGCCGGGCAAGTCAGCCTGTCCGCGCCGCCCTGGCTCGATCCGCTGGCCTTGCCGCCCACCGCTGCATCGCTCAAGACAGCGCTCGAACAGGCGATTCCCCGGATCCTGCTCTCGAGCGGGGTCACCGCCCTCTTCGAATCGGTGCTCGGCCCAATGGTCCGCATCGGGCCCATCGATAAACTCCTCGGAGCGCCCGGCAGCACCATGAAGGGTTCGGGCGCCATGGGCAATGGCAGCGGGCTGGACTCCGGCAAAATCAACGGGCTGCTCGAAATGATCGGCTCCGCCCTTGGCCAGCCGGGTCCCGGGCTCGGACTTCCGGCGGGGCTGCGGCTTCAGGCCGCGGGCGTCGAGCCGGTGGTCGTCAGCCTGACTGCTACGACTCCGATTGGCGGCGTGCTGACCTTCGACCTCGATGCCAAGATCGATTCGCAACTGCACGTCACACCCGAAGGCACGTTGACGCTGGCGGTCCCCGTCCCCGCACCCTGGAATACCGTCACGGTCACGTTCGGAATCTCTGCCGCGGGACCGACGCTATCGTTCGCCGCGCAGGGCCTGGCTCCCATCCAGCTTCTTCCCACTTTCAGCGGCTTCGGATCCCTGCTCGGCGCGGCGCAGACTCTTCTGCCCACGGCCCTCGATTCGCTCACCGCGGCGCTCTCTCCGAGCGCGCTCAAGTCCAATGCGATCACGCTGGCGCAGGCACTCGCACTGCATGACGGAACGTCCTTCGCCAACGAGTCCGCCAATTGGAAGCTCCTGCTGCAAGGCAACTGGTGGTCCTTAATCAACAACAGCCAGCAGAACGTCGCCGCGGCCCTCGCCGGGGTTGTCAACTCGATGGGCGGCACGATTCCGGGGACCGTCAGCGCACAGGGCAAAGGCCTGAAATGGTCCTTCCCGAGCGGCTCGCCCTGGATCAGTGCGACCTTCGGAGTCGATCAGACCGGTCCCTCGATCTCCATCGCGGCGACCAACTTCCAGCCCGCCGGTTCGCCGCTCACGTTGGGCTTCACCGCCGGTGTCAGTTCGAATCTACAGCCGCAGGCCGGCCTTACATTCGGGATCTCGCTCGCCAATTCGCTCGGCATCGCCAGTGTTCCGCAGTTCGCCGTCGCCTACAGCGGCACGGCCTTCAAGGCGGATTTCTACCCGCTGGGACAGGCCAACGGCAACCTGCTCGATATCCAGTTGTTGCCCACGCCGAAGGTCATCGCGCAACAGGCCGGCCTGGAAAACTTCGTGACCGGCTGGCTGCTTCCGGTTGCCAGCCAGATTCTCTTCAACGCCACCAGCACGCATCTCGGCGAAACGCTGTGGAACAACGGGCCCACTTTGAGCAATGTCCTCAAGAGCGCCGGAATCGTGGACGGAACCAACAAGCTCGTGCTCCCTCTACCGGCCATCAAGAACATGGTGGTGGGCGCCCTGACGGGGATGGTTTCCGGGACCACGTTTACGGTCGACAACCTCCACTTCAAGGTGGTCAGCGAGATTCCGACCGCTTCCGGATTCTCGAAACCCTGCCTGGGGATGCGCCTGTTCGGGCACCAGGATATCGTCGCGTCGGACAGTCTTGCGGTCAGTTTGCGCTTCGGCGAATCCGCATCCCAGCCAAACTGGATCTCCGACCCGACCGCCGGCGTTTCCATCTACCTCTTTGATACCGATCTCAACTTCAAGCCGCGCCTGAGCGTGGTCGGCCTCGGCGTGGAGTTTTCCGGAGGGCAGGGAACTCCGCTCATCAACACGTCCTTCCTGCGCACCGGACAGATCGCCGGCTACCTCTTCTTCGACGTCAACTTCCAGCCGTTCAACTTCCAGAACTTCGGCGTGGGCCTGGAGATCGACCAGTTCGGCATCCCGCTCGGCCAGGCGCTCGGCGGCGACGAAGCGGGCAGTAACCCCGTGGCGTCCGGTCTGCTCAAACACGATGGCGGCGGTGGTGACAAGCAGCCCGTCAATCCCTCGGTCGATCTGTTCCTGACCTACCGCAACAACGCGTTCAGCATTCAAATCCAGAACCAGAAGGCCGCTCTGTGGATCGGCATCCATCAGAAGTTCGGGCCAATCTACATCGACCAGATCGGGCTCGAAATCATCGACACCCCGAAGAAGGGCGTGGCGCTGCTGGTGGATGGCAGCGTCCAACTTGGCGGGCTCCTCGTCCAGGCGGACGAGCTTGGCGTCGACATCCCCTTCAACGCGCTCGCTTCGCCCAAGGAATGGACGCTCGACCTGCGCGGTCTCGCCGTCAGCTATAACAGCGACGGCGTGTCCATCGCCGGAGGCCTCCTCAAGAACACCTCTGGCAAGTACGTCGAGTACGATGGCATGCTCAAGGTGGAGATCGCCGGCAAGGGGTTCACCGCCGTCGGCGGCTACTCTCAGCCGGGCGACGGCCCGGGCAGCTACACGTCCGTCTTCATCTTCGTCTCGCTGCCGATCGTTCTCGGCGGCCCGCCGTACTTCTTCGTGACCGGCCTCGGCGGCGGCGCGGGTATCAACCGCCGCCTCCTGCCGCCCGACGACATCAACCAGATCCCGAACTTCCTGCTGGTCGCGGCCATCGACGATACCACCTTCTCCAACGACCCGATGGCGGCGTTGAAGAACATGGCGCTCAGCATCCCGGCGCGGCGCGGCAGCTACTGGTTCGCGGCGGGCATCCGCTTCGATTCGTTCGTCATCGTTCACTCTGTGGCGGTGGTCTACGTGGCCATCGACGGGGGCTTCGAAATCGGCATTCTCGGCGTGAGCCGGATGGCGCTGCCCACTGCGGATCTCGCCATCGCCAGCGTGGAGCTCGCGCTGAAGATCCGCTTCTCCACTGCCGAAGGGCTCTTCTCCGTCCAGGCGCAGCTCACCGATAACTCGTATCTGTTCAGCCGCGACTGCCAGCTTACCGGCGGCTTCGCTTTCTTCGTCTGGTTCACCAAGGGACAGTTCCTCATCACCATCGGCGGCTACCATCCCGCCTTCCAGAAGCCGCCCGAGTTCCCCTCCGTGCCCCGCCTGGGCTTTCACTGGTCGGTCAGCGACGTCATCGTCATCAAGGGTGAAGCCTACTTCGCGCTCACCAACACCTGCGTCATGGCGGGCGGCCGCCTCGAAGTCACCGCCCATCTCGGACCGGCCCGCGCCTGGCTCATCGCCTACGCCGACTTCCTGATCTCCTGGGACCCCTTCCACTACGACATCGCGATCGGCGTCTCCATCGGCGTCGCGCTCGATTTCGACGTCTGCTTCATCGTCTGCGGGCATGTCCACATCGAGGTCAGCCTCGGCGCCGATCTGCACATCGTGGGCCCGCCCCTGCATGGCGAAGCCTCGGTGCACATCCTCTTCTTCACCATCACGATTCCGTTCGGCGATTCGAACACGTCCGATCCGCCGTACATCACGGACTTCAACACCTTCAGCAAGAAGTACCTGAGCTCCGGCGATCCGGCGAACAAAGTCGTCGGCGTACGCGTCACCGGCGGCCTGCAGCCGCCTGACCCTCCAGGCGCGAAGCCCAACCCCGGATCCAAGTCGCAGCCCTGGCAGCTCGGGGCGGAGTTTTCGTTCATCAGTGAAACGCGCATGCCGGCGTCCACTTACTCGTGGGCGCTTACCACCCTGGCCGCCGGATCGAGCGGCGCTGTCCCCGAGGCAGCCGTCCTCGATCTCGCCGCGATGGACAAGACCAAGGTGCCGAGCGATCACAAGCTCTCCATCTTCATCGGCGATTCCGGCGCCAAGGCCACCACAACGGCGGACCACTGGATCGTCACCAAGATCGTCAGCCCGTTCCCCGAGGCGACCTGGCGCTGGGCCGATCCTCAGCACATGCCCGCCGCGGCCCGCACGCTTCCCGCGGTATCGGGGCTGAACCTCGAAGGTGTGGCCAAGCTCGAAGGCCAGAGCCAACTGATCCCGATCGGCAAGATGGTCGACGATCCCCCGGGCTACACCAAGCCTCTGCCGTTCGCCACGTTCAAGCCGGATTTCACGAAATATCTGATGGATGCCGGCACTGCCGCGCTGACCATGTCCGCGCAGGTAGCTACCGCTTCCAGTGCGAAAATGCTGGACGCCGCGCAACAGGTCCTCACCGGCGACAACTTCTTCGCGACCATGCGGCAGCAGGCCGGCGTTCCCGCCCGCGGCCTTTCTCCGATGGCCACCCGATCGCTGAAACGGCATCGCTCCGCGCCGCCTGTCGTCGCCCCCATCACCACCGGCCTCACGATGACCGCGGTGCAACTCGGCGCGCCGCCAGTTATCGCGCGGCCTCCTGAGTCCGGACCCCTGATTCTGGGGCGCCCGCGGCTGCGCACCGTCATGCAGGGCCGTCCGGTGCCCACCGCCGACGTGCCCCATTCCATTCATACCTCGGTGCTCAAGGTTGCCTCCGCGGCCAACACCGCGCGCACCTACCCGCCCGTTCCCCTGACCATCGCCGGGGCGCGGTTGCATCGCGTGCCGGCCCCCAAGGCGGTCCGGCCCACCGAAGCCGCCCACGCGCCGCGCACGCTCCACCATCCGGAGACCAGCCTGCTGCCGGGCATTGCCCACGCCGCGCAGTTCGATCTGGCCGCCAAACAGATCATGGAAACCGGTGTGCTCTTGCCCTCCGGCGCCACCCACCTCTGGGACCTGCCGGCCCACATAACGTTCTCCATCGCCGCCACCGGAACCGCCGGGCTCCGGGTCGTAGCGCTCGATCACGCGGGGCACGTCCTGTCGGATATCGAAATGATGCCGCAGGCCAACCCCGTGCCGCTCCCCGCCAACACCAACGCGGTGGCGCTCCAGTGTCTCGGCATCCCCGCGCAAGGCTTTGTCGCGCCTCCGCCGGGACCAGGCGCCATCAGCCTCTCCGCCTCCGCGCCCGACGGTTTTCCCGCCGCGGGATGGCAGGCCGGGGGGATCCATCCACAGGTCGGCGCCCTGTCCGTTCTCGGTCGAGGCGCGCATGCACGGCTCGGCACCCCACGCGGCACGAAGCACCGGGGCCGCAAAACCAGCCACGCCATGATCGACGTATCGCGCGCCGCCCTTGGGCAGGTCGGCGTGGAAACCTTCCTCCCCGGCGCCGCCACCGTCGTCATGGTCCTGCTCGATGGCAGCGATGAAACCGCCGCGGTCAACGGGGATCTCGCCATCGCGGCCCATGGCGCGACGCTCGTCACACCGCCCATACCGGTCGGCGGCGGACATCGCCGAGCGCTTCTCTACGATGTCGTCCCGGCCCCGCTCACCGTCGGCGTGCCGGTCACCCCGGTCACCGGAGGCACCCCGGTCGTCGCGGGTACGCCGGTCGCCACAAGTACACCGCCCACCGCAGCCACGGTGGCCGGCGCGCGCACGCCCGTCGCCGCCGTCGCCGCAGGTCTGCCGATCGCCACAGTCCTAAAGCCGCGCACCAGCTTCAGCGTTACCGCAAGCAGCGCCCAGGGCTGGGAAATCTCCGGCATCGTGGGGCTCAAAGGCAAGGCGATCGATTGGGCCAATCGCATGCACGGCGACGTTCCGCCGCACGTTGTACCGCAAGGCCCACTCACGCCTGATGGATCGGTCCGCGTGAAGTTCGTCCAGTCCGCAACCACGCAAGGTGATTAGCCATGGCACTGACTCCTCCGCCGAAAGGCGCGATGTACCTGTTCGATTACGCGACCCCGCCGCTGCCGCCGGGCTCGTACCGCATTCACTCCGAAACCGACGTGACGGTGGACGCGAAACCGCATGCGCTCGATCACGACAACTACTTCGATGTCGTCGGCCCGCGCTTCAATCTTCCGCCCACCGACGTCTCGGGCGTGTTCCCGCCGCGCAATGGCCATGGCCCCTACCAAGATGCCCTTGCCCAGGTGGCCATCAAGCGGCGGACTCTGCCGTGGGAGCGCCCCATCGATGCCGGCGCGCCGCATCCCATCGGGGAGCCCGGCGATGGACTGGGCCTTGGTCCGGACTACCCGACGCCGTGGGTCGCGCTCCTGCTCTTCGAGGAGGGCGAGTACTCGCTCATGCAGGGCGTCCCGCTCGAAAACGTTGTCCCCAAGGCGATCTTCCAGCAGTTGGGCAGTCCTTCCAACATCCTCTGCGATGCGTTGGAGGCCGACCTCAGCCTTGTCAAATCGATCATGCCTTCCAAGGAGGAACTGCAGCTCCTTTCACACGTCCGCTGGGTTAATAAGGACGATCGCGAATTGAGCGTGGAGGGCAGCGACGGCTGGTTCGCCATCGTCATGACCAACCGCGTGCCGTCCCCCAATGCCAAGTGCCGCGCCTGTTTGGTCTCCGTGGAGCAACGGACCGATCTCGTCAAGGCGGATCCTCCGCCGAGCGCGCCTCCGCCGGCGGATGTCGTTGTGCATATCGAAGAGATCGCGCAACGCGACGCCGGCTTCATGGAAGTCCAGGTATCGCGTCTTCAGGAGACATCGCAACAGCGCGGCTCGTCGCGGCTCACCGGCATCGTCCCCGCGAAGGCCCGGCTCGTCCTGCTGCATAGCTGGCAGTTCGTCTGCGAAGGCAACGGCACCTTCTTCGACCTCATGCAGGGCCTCGATGTCGGCATGATCGGCAAGCTCGCGCTGGCCGGCCGGCCGCCCCTCACCGATACCTCCCACCTGCCCATCGACCTGCACGATCGCGGCGGCAGCGAAGAGACCGCGCTCTATCGCGGACCGTTGGTCCCGTTCGTGCTCGCGCGCGATCCGCTGGGCCCGTACCACAGCGCCGATCAGGCCCGCCGCGCCACGCCTGAAACCGGCGTCGAGGATATCTCCTATGCCGCGGCCTTCGAAGTAGGCCGCCTGCTCGCCGCGGCCGATGCCAGGCTCGCTCAGGAGTTGATGCGGTGGCGCCGCCAGGCCTACCGGCAATCCGCCCGCCTGGACATGATCGCGGCGGTCCAGATCGCCCTCGCGCTTCCCCCCGGCATCAGCATCCCGCAACTCTCGTACGAGCCGATCTCGCCGATTGCCGCCACCGGCGCCGCCACCCTCCTCGTCAAAGGCTCCGGTCCGATTGCCGACCGGTACGGAATGACCGTGGCGTCGCGCACTCCCGGGCTGAATCCGCAGAACGTCTCGACTGCGTGGGGCCTCACCATCCAGGATGCGAACGTCATCCTCGGCGTGAAGACTCCCGGAACCCTGGGAATCGAAGTGCCGCCCGTCGCCCGGACACCGCGCGCCAATACCACGCTCGATGCCGTCCTCAAGGATCAGGCTTCCCTGGCGCGGCTCGGCATGGTGCGCGATCGCAAGATTCAGAATGCAGCCATCAAGTTGGGAGGATCCAAATGAGATCCGCATGGATCACGTCGCAGCAGGCGCTACAAGCGCGCCTGAATACTCCGCAGCAGATTGACCCGTCCGCCCCCGAAGCCGAGATGCCGCCGTACATGGAAAGCTTCCTCGCGCATCTTCGTTTGCTGATCGGCGTGCCGTTCGACTACCTTGTGCCGGATGCCCGGCTCCTGCCCGATGAATCGATCCGCTTCTTCTACATCGATCCCTCCTGGACCGATCGCCTCGTCGATGGCGCGATCTCGGTGGGCAAGATCGGCTCCCGCGAACAGGCGCATCACCAGGCCCAGCATCCGTCTGTCACCAAACAGCTCGATGTCACCACGCGCGGCGTTCGCGATCTGCAGCGCGGCGCGATTTCTTTCCTCGATCTGCGGGCCAGCCCGCGCGCCGTCAGCGATCCCGTGGTTACCGGCTTTCTGCTGCGCTCCGGCGCCGTCAGCGGATGGGCCCATATGGACGTGCGCGCCTACAACAAGGTGCTACCCAACAACTACGACCCCGCGGCGCTTCCCGCCGGCGCCAGGCAACTGCCGCTGCTTCGCCTGGAGCGCCTGTCTCCCGGCGTGCTCATCGCCCTCTTCGAAGGCATCCCCGCGATGGTGGTCTGCGAGGAGCCGCACCACGGAATTCAGTTCGGCGTGCACGAACACAACGGCAAATTCAGCGTCTTCCGCCGCAATCCCGGCGCCGTCGCGATCGGCGGCCAGATCGATGTGCCCGTGCGCCAGAGCAATCCGCGCGTCCTCGCGTTGGCGGAACTGAGACGCACCCTGAAAAAAGACAATGCGCTGGCCGCGCAGACCGGCAGCGCCTCGTTCGCTATTGAGCTCCTGAACCTGCCCTTCCGGCAGCGCTTCGCCGGAACCGGCGGCAACGTCCGCTATACCGGAACCGGCGAGTTCGTGTACGTCACCAAAGTCGCCGGTAACGTGGCGGACATGAATCTTCAGGAGGCTGTGAAGGGAATCTTCAAGCCATGAACACGCCGCCGGATCCACTCCTGAGCATGACCGTATCGACGGGGATCACCCGTCAGACCATCGCGAGCTGGCAGTTGTTCGTCCCGCGCGATCCCCGCGTCCTGGTCCCCATCCAACTCGATGTCCTGATGGTTCGCAAGGCCGGCGGCGCCTGGGCCGATTGCGGCATGCGCGTCCCGAAGGACGATGGGACCATGCTCGACGCCGGCGCCATGCTCCCGCCGCCGTTCTCCGAATTGCAGAAGACGCGCCCCACCGGCGCCTACCTGCACTGGGCTCTGCCGGACGCCCTGAATGCCGGCAAGCAGGATGGCGCTACCGCGACCTTCCCCGCGATTCCAGACCGCTGGCTGGTGCTTCGCATCTACCCTTCGAAAACGACGCCAGACCGGCGCACCATCCGCGGCTGGGTGCTCAAATCCGGCCTCCAGGTTCCCACCGTGACCGATCTTCCGAATTGGGTGGAAGACGGACAGACCTCCGATGGCAAGAAGCCGCTCACTCCTCTCGGCCATGGAGATCTCGCCTGGCAGGCGTACTACGACAACGTGGCCAACCGCCTCGGCTTCTACGATAGTTTGAGCGACGTTACCAACGGCCCCGTCGCGTACGTGGTCTGCGGCTGGTATGCCGATACAACGCTCGATCCGCTCAGCGATTCCAACATTCGCTCGCTCGCCGATTTCGACGCCAAGATGCACGAGTTCGGCTGGGGGCTCGATCCGAAGAACTACCAGGAGGCGGTCAAGAAGCGCACCCAATACGTGATGGCCAATGAGGCCATCGGACTGTCCACCCGGCTCTCCACGGTCGAGCAATCGCGTCGCACTTTGGCGTTGGACCCCAAGGCGTTCCAGCGCCAGGAACCCGGCGCGACGCCCGCCGGTCCGCCCTACGTGACGGATGGTTCCTGGTGGCCGCAGAACTCGCTCTTTCACGGATCCTGTCTGGGCATCGGCTGGCCCGGCCTCGGTTGGGACGGAAACCCCAACGGGCTGCTCTCCGGCGAAGTCGCTTCGGTGCCGAAGCCGGAGAAGATCAACGTCGCGGTTGGCGAGACCATCACCGAAGCCATGGCTGCGCTCGTCGGTAACGCCACCGGCTCCAACAAGGAAGCGCGCATGCTGGAGGCGTTTCAACTCGGAGTCCTCGCCGAACTCGATGAGGCCGATGGACAGGCGCGCCTCGATTCCGCGCTGCAGACCGCCGCCTTCGGCTCCATTCCGGGAGGCAGCGCCACCGAGCGCGTCTGGCAGCCGCCCTCCGGTCCTCCGCCCATATCGCCGGCCTCGGATGCGCAGCTTGATCCCGGCAAGTTCTCCCGCTACCAGTTCGCCAACCAGAAATCCACACCCAGCCGCGTGAAGTCCGCGCCCTTCAAGCGCGCGTCCCAGGGACCCGTTAACCCGAAGGTGTTTCAGGCCGCCTCATACCTGCAGGAGACCGACGTAGTGTTCGGCGGCCTAGGCGATGCCATCTTTCAGGTCCAGCCGTCCCCGCTCGAGCCCTACGTGCCCGGCAAGTGGGTGGACGCGCAACGCTCGCTGCCGCGCTTTTTCCATCCAATGGATCCGGTGGTGCTGCTGCAGGGCGCCAACCGCTCCTTCAAGTACGGATCGAACGACCGCTTCAGCGCCGATGGCACCCTGCAATGCCGGCTCACCGGCACCTGCCTGCACGAATACGTCGCATGGCACGGCGAGTTCCCCTTGCCGCCCGTTTATCCCGACGACGTGCTCGACCGCGGCGTGGAGAACGGCAGCGTTCCTCCCGAATGCGACGAAATCCTCGGCGAAGCCGCCATCCTCGATCCGGGCGCGTCCGCGCCTATCGTTAACTCCGCCTCCAAGTCGGTCCCGATTCCAGCGGCCCAGCTCGCCGCGCAAGTGCAAAACGTGATGGTGGATCAGACCGCGTGGCTGGTCACCCGCGATCCGCGCATCGATCGCGCTCCGGTGGTTTCCAGGTCCGCCTACACGGGCATCTTGCCGTCCCCCATCTCCATTGGTCTGCCCAATATCCCCTGGAACCCCGTCCATCTCGATTGGAGCATCCAGTTCATTCCCTCGGCCGGCGGCATCAACGATTGGCACCTTGGCGAGAGCGATTACGACGAATCGCTGCCCAAACTGCCGTCCGCGCAGCCCCCGAACCCAATCACGCTCCAGGGCCGCGCCCCGCTTCACGACGGCGCGGCCGATATCGCCGCGAAAGCCGTCCAGCAGGCCCTCGATCAGATGTCGCGAGTCGCCGGAGCGGGGCCGCTTCCCTCCGGCCACTTCACCGAGCGGCACCCCTCGGCGCTTTCGCAGATGCTGCTCCAGGTCGCAGGCCAGCTTCAGGTGGATGCGCAAAATGTGCCCGATGCCGATCGCGCGGCGCTCGAGGACATCGCCACCACTCTCAAGAGCATGGACGTGCTGGCGTCCAGCATGAACATTCTCACCCTGCTTCGCGGCGGATACCCCGGCGATGGCACGGCGGCTCCCCAACCGGGCGACCCCGCGCCCGCGATGTTCTTCCCGATGCGCGCCGGCTTTATCAAGATCCTGCGGCTTCGGCTCGTCGATGGATTCGGCCAGTTCGTGGATCTCGCCGGATCGAGCGCTGCGCAGACCGCCGATCCCAAACGCATCCTGCACAGCGAGCCGCTCGATGTGACCGGCCATCCGGAACTGTTGGCGCTGCCGCCGCGCTTCACCTCGCCTGCCCGCATTCTGCTGCGCTTCATGGACGCGGCGGGCAGCCAGAACGAAGCCGCCCTTGCCACCGATGTATCGCCCGGGTACAGCCCCGTGTGCGGATACCTCATGCCGAACCATCTCGAAGCCGCCCTGGAGTTCTTCCGTGATGACGGATCGAACGCCGGCATCGTGCGCCCCGCGGACGATGGCAGCATCCTCTGGGAAGACGCGCCCGGGCAGCCTTCCACCGTCGGACAGTCTCCGTCCCGCGCCCTTCCCAACCGGTATCTCACCGCCGTGGCGGATTCGCTGATCCGCTGGGGCATTCGCGATGCGGGGCTGTTGCCCGGCAACGATACCGCCCTGCAAGCCTTGCTTCGCGTCATCGACTCCACGCTGTGGTCCGTCGATCCCTTTGGCCATCAGGGCGATGAACACCTGTCCCTGCTGGTGGGCCATCCGGTCGTGGTGATGCGGGCTTCCCTCAAAATGGAGATTCAGGAACCCGTCAATCCGGACAGCGCCCTGAAGATCCGCTTCCCCGTCCGGCTGGGCGCCCTGTCGCATTGGCAGGACGGACTCCTCGGATACTTCGTGAACGACGATTACAACACCCTGTTCTGCTCCGATGCCTCGGCCGCCGGCCTCGCGCGCTCCATCGGACCCGGTGTAGGATTCCTGCAGCAGGCCAACCTCGTGCAAGGCTACTACGATAGTTTCAGTTCGCCGGCTGCCAACGATCCTGTGACCCACCCCTACGTCGACACCTCCGGCACCATCTGGCTCTATCCGGGACAGGAGGTGCAACTGACGCTTCTTGTAGAGCCGATGACCAACGTGAGCGCCACCACCGGGCTGCTGCCTCGCAAGCAAGTCGGGATGCGGCGCGAGTGGGTCAACGACGCGCTCGCCAAAATCGCGCCAACATTCCGCTTCGGGCCGGTGCTCGTCGATCCGAAGAACATTCGCATGCCGATCGCGGCGGAGCTGAACGGCACCTGGACCTGGGATCACCGCACGGACGTGATCACCTGGGCCAGCGATCCGGTCACTCACGCCAACCAGGACGCGCGGCTCCAGCCCGACGCGCCCATCGCCAGCGAAGGCTGGCTGCAACTCAATCCGCCGGAACCGGGAGCTAAGAAATGAACCCATTAGGATGGACACCCGTTGGCCCGTCCTGCATGTACAACGGGCAGTTGACTGGCGCAGGCAGCGCGCCGGTATCGGGGCGCTGCACTTGCGTCGCGATTCATCCCACGGACCCGAATACCGTGTACGTGGGAACCGCTTCGGGCGGCGTCTGGAAAACCATCGATGCCGGCCTCAACTGGAGGCCGCTGCTGGATGACCAGATCTGTCTGGGAGTCGGCGCCATGGCCTTCGATTCGAAGAATCCCGATCGCCTGTACATCGCCACCGGCGAAGGCAATGCCGGCGGGGAGATCCTGCCCGGCGGCGGCCTCATCGTCTACACCGCGTCACCCGAAAGTTGGGAGTTGCGCGCGCGCACCGAACTCCTGGGCAAGCATTGCCGCGCCATTGTGGTGAATACGGCAACCGCGCCCTACACCATCTGGATCGCCACTCATCTTGGCCTCATGAAATCGGTCGACGACGGCCAGCACTTCACCGTCGTTCCCATTCCCAGCGCCGATAACCCCGCCAACCCGACCGATCCCTCCAACACGGACCTGGTATTCAACAGTGTCGATAACATCCTGTACACGGCCATCTGGGGCGACGGCGTCTATCAGAGCGTGGCGGGCGGCGCATTCACGCGCCTTCCCAAAGGTCCCGGCAATTTGCCCACTGGCACGCTCGGGCGCATCGCCCTCGGCATCTGCAAAACCAAACCGCAGAACCTGTACGCTTCCTTTGCCGATCAGACCGGTGGCTTCGTCGGCATCTACGCATCCGGCGACAAGGGCGCGAGTTGGACCCCGTGCAAGCTTCCGCAACCGGTCGCCGATCTCGGCCAGAGCCATTACAATCACTACCTCTCCGTCGACCCGGTGACGCCTGCGACCGTCTTCTTCGGCGAGCTCAAGCTCTGGCGATCCACCGACAGCGGGCAGTCCTGGAAGAGGACGAGCGATCCCAGCGGCGATTCGCCCGGCATTCACTCGGACCAGCACTGCCTCGCCATCGCCGATACCGACCAGACCAAAGTCTGGGCCGGCAACGATGGAGGCGTATGGTTCTCCAAGGATTCCGGCGTCAGCTTCTACCACCGCAATCGCGGGCTCCAGACCATGCAGTATTATTCGCTGGCGCAGCATCCCGACGACCCGTCGATCCTGCTCGCCGGCGCGCAGGATAACGGATCGCAGCGCTACGAAGGACACCCCGCCTGGGACCTGACCACCTTCGGCGACGGTTTCTACTGCGCCATCGACCAGCAGGAACCTTTCCGCTGGTATGCCGCCTACGTCTTTCTCCAGGACGGCAAGGTCAAGGCCATCCAGCGTTCCGAGAAAGCCGGCCGCCAGGATTCCTGGTCGCAGATCGTCAGCGGCATTACCGATACGTTCCCCGGCGGCGGCAAGCCGTTCTACGTGCCCTTCGTGATCGATCCGACCAACCACCAGGTCCTGTATCTCGGCACGAACCTTCTCTACCGGAGCGAGCACTTCGGCGATAGTTGGGCGGGCGTCTATACCGATGCCGATGCCAAGGTGGCGTGGATGACGCCGACCGGTTCCGTCATCACCGCGATTGCCGTGAATCCGTGGGATGGCACGCGCGTGTATGTCGGCACCTACGATGGCAACGTGTACGCCCTCGTGCGGCAGGCCGACACCAGCTACACCGTGACAGCTCTGCCGGGCCTGCCCACGGGCGTGGGCGCCTACATCTCCGATATCGCGGTGGCGCCGCCGGTCTCGCCGGCGACGACGTCCAATCTCATCTATGTCGCGCTGGGCTCGCCGCAGAGTTCCAGTGTCACCATCAAGGACATTCCAGCCGGCCGCATTTTCGCCCGCACCGTGGGCACCGATCCGAATTGGCGCTCGCTCAAGGCCGCGGGCCTGGACCGCCCATTCCCGGGTGGCGCGAGCATCCCGCACACGTCGAACCCGGTAAACGCCATCGCGGTGGACCCGGACAATCCCAAGACCATTTACATCGGCTGCGACAGCGGCGTGTTCAAGAGCCCGGACCTGGGAGTGACATGGTCGCTTTATAGCGATAATCTGCCAAACGTCTCCATCGCGGACTTGCAGTTCCATCGCAAGTCCAAGTTGCTGCGCGCCGCCACCATGGGCCGCAGCGTCTGGGAGATCGATACCGCCGCTTCGGGCGTGCTGCCTAAGGCCACCATCTATATTCGCCGCAACACTCTCGACGTCGGCCGCGGTCCCGTGCCGGCGGACGGCGTCGACCCGCTTGACCCAAGCAATCACCTCAAACCGATCAGCGGCGGCGGGGATCTCAAGATCGATACACCGCACCTGTTTTCGAGCGGCTTCCTCGTTCCCGCGAGCTTCGAAACATACGGCGACAACACGACGAGGGCGGATTACATTTCGTACCCGCAATTGGCGACGCTCGATGAATTCCGCAAGGGCAAGAAATCGCGCGTTTACGCGGAGGTGATGAACCGCGGTCCGGAGGACGCTACGAACGTGGTGGTGCGCGCGTTCTATGCCTCGAAGGCGGGCCCGATCTTTCCGCCGTTGCCCGCCGATTTCTGGACCAAGTTCCCCAACTCCGATCCCACTCTGACGACCTGGAAAAAGTTCGGCGACGCGGTCGCGCTTGGCACCATCAAGCCAGCGCAGCCGAAAGTGGCGATGTGGGAGTTCGAGATGCCGTCGGGCACGTCCGACCCGGTGGGCGTGCTCGTCGTCGCGACCTCGACGGAGGACCCGGTCGCCACCGCCGAGTTGAACCCGAACACACTGGCTAACGCCGATCGTCATGCCGCGTTACGGGAGACGAGCGTCAACATGTCCGCCGCGGAGATCGTGGTCCTTATCCTGGCTGTGGTCGGAGCGGCTACGCTGATCGGGGTGGGGAGCGCCAAGGCAGCGAAGGCGTTCTAACTAAACGCGCGCAAGGAGGCGGCTGGCAACTGCTGTATTAGAGGCACATCGACGGAATGCCGGAGTTCAGGCACGCCTTGGCCGAGGCGGGATTCCAACGGCAGTTTCGCGGTCTTCCCTGTGTGTCTTGCCGTTGTTGCCGGGCCGGCCCCGTCGTTTCCCATTCTGCTGGGCGTGTGCGGACCGGTTCCCGCAGGATCTCTCTCGTTGCTATTCAAGCTACGGGGCTTTGAACTCTTACCCCGGCGGGACTCTCACCCACTGTTCATGCCAGCCTTCGCTGGACGCACACTTCCCATTCCCTATTTGGCTCGCACTTCCCAGTGCTTTTCAGACTAGACGGTCTCGGGCAAACGCCGATATCCTTCAGGCATGATGAGTTCCGAAGAGGCTAAGGTTTTTGTTCGCCGTCATTTCGAGGATTTCGTGAACCGCCAGGATCTTTCCGCCGCGGATCGCAACTTCGCCCAGGACTATCAAGAGCATGGCGCAGATGTACCACCCGGTCTGCCGTCCGGCCCTGAAGGTCCGAAGCAGTATCTGGCGGCGGCATTCAAGCGGTTCCCCGATATTCACGTGACCATCGAAGACATCATCGCCGAAGGAGATAGGGTTGTCGTCCGGAATACGTGGCACGGCACTGATCGGGAATCCGGGCAGAAGATCGAATTCGCAGGCATCGTAATCTGGCGGATCGCGCAAGGCAAGCTGGCCGAGAGATGGGCTTACTTGCAGGCTCCGCACCCGGTTCATTGACCTTCGGCAGTGGGCACCTGTGCTCCGCAACAGCTCAACGCCACGAGGGGAGCAACGGATAGGCCGAACCTAAGGAGCAAGGGCGCCAGTCCTCGACCCTACCGGGATGAAGAAGTCAACTGGGCGGCGGCAAAATAGCAGAACCTCCTAGACTCCATGCAGGCGATCTTCGGAATCGAGCCGCGGTGCCACGGCGGACAGTCCGAGTCTTGCGGCGCATCCGGCGGTTAAGACCAAGCAGCGAGATGGTTAATGCTGGATTAAGGGGAGAAGGAGCAGCCCTAAGCGGCTTTCTTCCGACCCGTCTTGTGTGCCACAAACGCGGCTTTCGTCTCGCCAGCCTTCTTCGCCGCCCATCGTTTCTTCAGCGCTGCGACGATTGCGGCCTTACCGGCTGCGCTGAGCTTCCTCTTAGGCTTGGAAGCGGGGACGACTTCCAAAGGAGCGGCAGACACACCCTTGGCCTTGGCCCATCTGCGCTGTTGGCCCTCCCTCATGCGCCGCAAGGTGGCGGGACTCATTTTGCGTTTCGCCTTAGCAGGCTTGGGTTCAGGTGTCGGAGTTGCCAGTCGGCCGTTTAGCATAGCTCGCAGCTCTGCGATTTGAGCGTCGATATGCAGTCTCTGGGCTTCAAAGCCGCCGATTGCGGCCTCAATGATTTGTTTCGAGAGTGTTGGCATTTAGGTCGTAATTCTCCCTGCTATATTCAACTGTAACCATTTTGGCACAGGTGTCTGGGCTCTCTTATTCCGCCTAAATAAAAGCGTTAAAATTGCCACATACGGAGGCAGTCTGAAGCCACTCTTTTTGACGCTTAGTGCTCTTATGATGGTTGCGATCGCGCAGAATGCCATGGCCGCTTCCGGTGACGAAGGAATAGCGCTGGTTCGCAAGGAGCGGGTAGACAAGTTCAATGCTGGAAAGATTGAGGCTCTAGTGGCGCTGTATTCGGCAGATGCGGTACTCCTCACTGAAAAGGAGAGCGATTCGAAGGTCCTTCGGCGATTATTGATTACTTAAGAGGATGTAGGTTTCATCGACGCGGTACCTTTTATTGGTGCGTTTCAGGTGAGCGCGGCACGCTTGTCCAGTTCCGGCCCATAGACTTGGACCCAACGCCAGATGCAGCTGGAGTGGATGAGCAGACC
>Ga0210400_10001604_pt1 | contig 22175 bp, 25 predicted proteins | sample IncBWH26MmetaG_FD_155456 | JGI IMG/M metagenome (GOLD analysis project Ga0210400, IMG submission 155456) | Forest soil microbial communities from Barre Woods Harvard Forest LTER site, Petersham, Massachusetts, United States - Inc-BW-H-26-M | ecosystem: Environmental > Terrestrial > Soil >...
GCGACCTCGCTGTTGCTGTCAAAGCAACCCGAATCTGATTTGCGCGCTTTTGGGAACCCCCTTACTGTTCCGATTCACATCAACCGAAAACCGCTCTAGTAACAACATGTCAGCCACGGAGCCGGCCTCGATCAGGCCGCCATCTTTCACGTTTGTCACCGCAAATCGACCGTTGCTTACGGCCGTGTGAACCGCCTGCTGGCGGGTGACCGCACGGTCAAAAATGATCGGTTGTTCGAACGTCGGCCGAGCTTGATGTCTCGGAGTGATCCATTCAACCGCTGAGAGTCTGGCAGAGCGGTGCCAAAATGGCATCACTCAACCGGCCCTCGGATGCGAGATCGCTCTGGAAAGTTGAACGGGAGCACGCTCTACAGCCATTTCGGCACGCTGGTTCGCTCGAATGCCCGAAGCTTTTCGATCAGCGAGGCCGGCTCAGCATCGACGCAAATGGAACAGCGATGCGCGGAAGGCAAAAATCTGGTTTCGACCATGTGGTCGATGAAACAAAGGAATGGCGCGAAGAAGCCCGCGATATCGAGAAGTCCGACCGGTTTGTCGATTTCGGACAGTTGGTTCATCGTCCAGACTTCCATCAGTTCCTCGACGGTGCCGATACCGCCGGGCATCGCGATGAAGGCGTCGGCAAGATCGGCCATCCGCTCCTTACGGGTGCGCAAAGTAGCGACGATCTCATGCCGGGTCAGTCCGACATGCGAGTGCCCGCGCTGATGCAGCGCCGATCGGTGATGATGCCGTGAACCGTGCCGCCGGCATCAAGCGCGGCGTCTGCCAGGATGCCCATCAACCCCTTGGTTGTTCCACCATAGACAAGGGCGATATCGGCGCGCGCGAGCGCTGTGCCGAGGTTACGTGCACCATCGGCATAAACGCCGGAGTTACCGAGGTTCGAGCCGCAAAACACCGCTACGGTCTTGATGTGCCGGAGAGCCATCCCCGCAGTCCTTCTCCTCGTCGTGAGCCGTTCGCGGATCGCTCAGCCGCCGGCTGCAAAACTGTCGCTGCGTACCGCCCAGCCGGTGACGCGGCCCTCGATCAGCGAGAAAACCACATAAAGACCGACGCCAAGAGCTGCAAGAATGAAAAGTCCGGCAAACACCAGCGGCACGTCAAAGCTCGAGCTTGCGATCATCATCAGGTTGCCGATGCCGCGGTTCGAAGCGACGGTCTCGGAGATCACCGTCCCGACAAAGGCGAGCGTTGCCGCCACTTTCAGCGAGGCGAAGAAATAGGGCATGGTCCGGGGCAGGCCGACATTCCAGAGAATCTCGAATTTCGTAGCGCGCAGCGTCTTCATCACATCCTGCAACTCGGGCTCGGTTGCCGCAAGTCCGGTGGCGACGTTCACGACGATCGGAAATACGCACATGATCATTGCCGTTAGAATCGCCGGCACGGTGCCCGCGCCGAACCACAGCACGAAGATCGGAACCACGGCCACCTTGGGAATCGAGGAGAATCCGACCAGCATTGGATACGCGACATCGTAGGCGAGGCGCGAGGAGCCGATCAGCATGCCGAGCAGAATGCCGATGATGATCCCGAGGCCAAATCCGACCAGCGTCGTATACAGTGTTTGAACCGCGTGCGGCCAGATCGCGGGGAAGCGGGTCCAAAGCGTGATCAGGATTTGACTCGGTCGTGGCAGAACGATGTCAGAGACGTGGAAGGCGAGACACAGCAGCTCCCAAACGACGAAGAAGCCGAGGATACAGGTCACTGACAGAATTCGGCGCCTGACAAGTTCGTTCATGACGCGACCTCCCGGACGGCGCGCACGGCAACGATACGTTCGCGCAGCCGTTGTGTGAGGGAAACGAATTCCGGTTCGAAGGATACTTCGATGGTCCGGGGCCGCGCGAACGGGACCATGCTGTCATCGACGATGCGCCCGGGCCGCGCCTGCATCACGCAAATTCGCGAGGCAAGATAGGCGGCCTCCTTGAGATCGTGGGTCACCAGCAGCACGGTGGGCCGTTTTTCGATCCAGAGGTTCTGCATAATTTCCCACAGTTCCTCCCGGGTGAATTGATCGAGCGCGCCAAACGGTTCGTCGAGCAGCAACAGCGTCGGGTCATGGATCAGGGCGCGGCAGAGAGAAGCGCGCTGTTGCATGCCCCCCGACAGTTGCCAGGGAAACTTGTCGCCGAAGCCGGCGAGACCCACTCGCGCCAATGACGCCTCGACGCGGTCGCGGTACTCCGACTTTCGCTTTTGCGCGAATGCCTGCTTGAACGGGGGTACGATCTTGAGCGGCAGCATGACGTTGTCGCGAATATTCAGCCAGGGCAGCAGGGTGGGATTCTGGAATGCCATCCCGATCCGCACCTCGTTCGCGCCGATTTCGCGGCCGGCGACGAACACATTGCCCTGCGTGGCCGCCAGCGTGCCCGCCACCAGTTTCAGGATAGTCGATTTCCCGCAGCCGGAGGGGCCGACCAGTGCGACGAATTCGCCATGCGAAATGCGCAGTGAGGTTTCCGCCAGCGCCGTCGCCAGATTTTTGCTGGCGCCAAAGGCGACACCCACCTTTTCCAGATCGATTACATTGCCGAACCGGGATGCCGGCTGGTCCATCGATCCGTTCATCAAATTAACTTCCTGCAATTGAGGTGATAACGGTCATCGTGGTATCGGTGTTGCGCGGAGTGGCTGGCGGCATCTGCTGGATCGCATGAACCGAGCGGCCCGTGCCGCGCGCGGTCTCTTGCAAGACCCGGTCCTTCATCACGAACCGGCCGCGCACGATGGTGTGGATTGGCAAAGCGGTGGCCTGCCGGCCATGCCACGGAGAGATTTTCGAGCGTGACTGGATCAAGGCGTCATCGATCGTCCATGTGCGGTTGAGATCGACGATAGCAACGTCGGCGTCGGAACCGACGGTCAGCGTCCCCTTGCGCGGATAGAGGCCCCAGATCTTGGCGGGACTCTCGGCGCTCCATCGCACGTAATCCTGTATGGTGGCACGGCCACGACCGATCTCCGTGAGCATCAGCGGCATCTGTGTCTCGACGCCGGGAAATCCGCAATCGACGGTCCAAATGTCATTCCGCGTCTTCTCCTCCGGCGCGTGCGGCGCATGGTCGGTCGCGATCATGTCGATTGTGCCGTCCATCAGCGCATCCCAGAGCGGCTGCCGGTTCGGCGCTTCGCGCACCGGCGGGTTGACCCTGACGATTCCGCCGAATTTGTCATAGGCGGTTTCTGACAGCAGCAGATAGTGCGGGCAGGTCTCGCCGGTTATCTCAACGCCCCGCGCCTTCGCTTCGGCAAGCGGCCGCAGCTCGGCGGCCGATGAGATGTGCAGCACGTGGATACGGGCGCCCGTCCATTCCGCCAGGATTGCCGCGCGCGCCACCGCTTCGACGGCGACGACCGCCGGGCGCGCAGCCAGATGCGCAATCGGCTCAGCGCGACCTGCGGCGCGCAGCCGCGATTCCCGCCGTTCCATGATCGAGTTGGTCTCCGCATGCAGCGAAATGCGCTTACCCGTCGGTGCAACCACTTCGAACGCCTCAAGCATGGCGCCCGTGGTCGGCGAGGGGATGCGGCCGAAGGTGTTTCCCATGTAGAGCTTGAAGCCGATGATGCCGCCGTCGATCAGCGCATCGACATGTTCGATGCTGTCTTCGCCGAGGACGGCATAGAGGCCATAATCCACATAGGCCTTCTCGCCTGCGATCCTGTGCTTGTCGGCGAGCGCCTCCGGCGTACCGATGGTCGGCAGCGTGTTGGGCATGTCGAACACCGTGGTGACGCCGCCGAAAGCCGCAGCGGCGGTGCCGCTGGCAAAGTCCTCCTTTTGCGGATAGCCGGGATCGCGAAAATGCACGTGAACGTCGATCGCCCCGGGGAGGATATGAAGACCTGCCACATCCAGCGTTTCATCGGCCGGCGGCATCGCCTCGGGTGCGCCGATCGCGTGGATCAGGCCATGCTTGATGGCGATGCTTGCGCGATATTCCGCATCTGGTGACACGATGGTGCCACCGTTGATTACCAGATCTACCGTCTCGGACATTGTCATGGCCACGCTCACAACATCGCCCAGCCGCCATCGACCGGCAGATCGACGCCGGTGATCTGGCGCGACACGTCGCTGGCCAAGAACAGACAGGCGTTGGCGACGTCGGCATCGGCCGTGACGCGTTTCATGGCGTAGTCGGCGGCGTGGCGTTCGGCAGCCTCTTCCTCTGAAATACCGAGCTTCTGCGCCATGTCGCGGCAGACCTTGTCGCGGAAGCGGGGTCCGTCGACCATTCCAGGAGCGACGCAATTGACGTTGATGTTGAATTGCCCGACTTCGAGCGCAAAGCTCTTGGTGATGCCGCGAAGGCCCCATTTCGATGCGGAGTAGGCCACGCGTCCGGCGCGCCCGCGCATTCCGAATGTGCCGCCGACATTGACGACCTTTCCGTAGCGCTGCGCGATCATGGTCGGCAACGCCGCCCGCATGGTGTGGAAACAGCCATTCATGTTGAGGGTGACGATTTCGTCGAATTCTTCCGGCGTCGTCTGCACGCCGGTCTTGCCGATCGGGCCGGAGCCGCCGGCGACGTTGACAAGAACGTCGATGCGGCCGCCGAAGGCAGCTTTGGTGGCTTCGACCGCGGATTCGCACTGCCTGGCATCGGTGAGATCGCAGGGGATCACGATCGCCTTGCCGCCGCCGGCTTCCACCTCGTCGGCGACAGGCGCGATCGCTGCGGTGTCGCGGCCCATCAGCGCCAGCTGACAGCGCTCACCGGCAAAGGCATGGGTGATGGAGGCGCCCATTCCTTTGGCCGGACCTGTGATCAGCACGACACGGTCTTCAAGTGCAAGTTTCATAGCCGTTAGCCTCGTGATGTTGAAAGGAGACGGACGAAAAGCCGCAACGTCAGTCGCTACATGGTGGCGCGGATCGAAGTCGGCCGCTCGCTCGCGGGCGGCAGGAAGCTGCGATCGAAAACCTCCGCGGTTGCCGGCGTGCGCGGTAATTCCTTGGCTTTGACGAGAATCTCGATCGCCTTCGCCATTCGATCGTCGCTGACGTCGCCGAGACCGATCTTTGCGATTTCGGGATGGCTCATTTCCTCTGCCAGAGTCGCATCCAGCCGCGCCCGTTCGATGGCCGGCTTGATCAGCGGTTCGCGTGTGACCACGGCATCGATCGCGGCCTGGGGATTTGCAATAGCATCCTTGATCCCGTGATTGAGTGCCTTGAGGAACCCCTTCACCGCTTCAGGATGCTCTTTCACAAACTTCCGCGAGACGATGATCGCGTTGGAATATAGGTCCATGCCGTAGGCGTCATATTTGATGAAGCGCAGCTGCTTGTCGGGATCGATGCCGGTGAGTTTGGCGCTGAAACGGATGGTGTTGACGTAGCCAAACACCGCATCGACCTGCCCCTGCATCAACATCTGTTCGCGCAGATTGGGTTGCATATTGACGATTTCGACCTTGGAGCAGTCGATCTTGATGGTCGCGCACAGCGCCGGGAACAGTTTCAGCGCGCCGTCGTTGGCCGAGCCGCCAAGCTTATGTCCGGGAAAGTCAGCCGGCGAATTGATCGGGCTTTCGGTCTTCACGGCCACGGTGAATGGCGGGCGGTTATAGAGCATGTAAACGCCGACCGGTGCGTCTTCCGGTTTCTTCGCCGCGAGTTCGATCAGCGCATTGATATCGCCGAACCCCATATCGTAGGCGCCGTTGGCAACTTGGGGCACCGCCGCGCCGGAACCATTGCCCTGATCGAAGGTGACATCGAGACCTTCCTGCTTGAAATAGCCGCGGTCCTGGGCGAGGAAAAACATTCCCTGCGGCCCCTCATATTTCCAGTTCAGGATGAGTTTGATGGGTGTCTGAGCGTGAGCCGCGACCACGAAGCTCGCGGTGACAGCCAGGCCGAGGGCAAGCGCCTGCATGCCACGAAACGCATGGTGTCCGGTCATTGGAGTTTTCCCGTTGGTTGCGAGTGCAATTCCCAGCCGTTGTGGCCTCAGCCATGTCCGACCTCCGCTGAATCGAACTTAGCTGTTTTGAGTGAACCCAAATGCTGCTATTTTTTGACTAGAGCGGTGCAAAAAAGGCCTTACTGGAAAATCCCCATGCGGCATCTGAAGTTACTGATCCACGTGGTCGAGGTCGCCCGCATGGGCTCGATCCGCAAGGCTGCGGAGCACCTGAACCTGACGCCATCGGCCATGAACCGCCGCATTCAGGATCTCGAAGCCGAAGTCGGGACCCCCTTGTTCGAACGCCGGCCGCGCGGCGTCAAATTGACGACCGCAGGAGAGATGTTCGTTCGCTATGCCCGCAGCCAGATCGCGGATGCCGGGCGGATGAAATCGCACGTCGAAGATTTGCGCGGCCTGCGCAGGGGCCCGGTCCTGATCGCCTGCAGCCAGGCGCTGGCGCTTGATTTCCTGGCGTTGCGGATCGCGAATTTCCAGGAGCAGCATCCGAAGGTGACGTTCGACCTCAAGGTGATGGATCATGACCGTGCGCTTGGAGCACTGGCGGCTTACGACGTCGACCTTGCACTGATCTATCGCCCGGCGATGTTGCCGACGCTCCGCGTCATCGCCAGCGTCCCGCAGCGGCTGGTTGCGATTGTTCGTTCCGATCACCCTTTTGCGGGGAGAAAATCGGTAAGGCTGTCGGAATGCTCGGAGTACCCGGTGGCCCTGCCGGATCGCACGCTCAGCGGCCGGCAGATCCTCGACGAAGTGACCACGCGGCGCGAATTGCGCTTCAACATCATGGCCGAATCAAATTCGTTCGAGATGCTGAGGGGCCTGGTGCTTCGCGGCAATATGATCTCGTTTCAGATCGAGATCGGTGCGCCGTCTGAAGATCTTGATATGGGCCTGGTAGGCTGCCCGGTCGACACGCGCGACGTGCCGGCGGCTGATCTTGTGCTGTGCCAATTGCGCGGCCGTGGTCTTTCCGTCGCGGCGGCGACCTTTGCCGAAATACTGGTGAAGAGCCTGGAAAACATCAAGCTGCGTGCCAAATCGGTTTGAGCCTTCGCGTCATCCTTCACTCCGAATTCGAACGTCGAATTGACGTGCTTCAGGCTCACCCGTCTGTGAGCGTCCGTCGTTTCCCCTAGGGAGTGCCGTCCCCGCAGGGAGCTGTCGATCACTATTCCATAACATCCGACCGGCGAACAACCGCTGTTGGCGCAAAGCGGACGTTCGTCAAAAAAACCAAGGTCAGCCGCATTTCGCCCCAGCCCGGCCGGAACGGCCGTATTGGTGATCGTGCTCTTCATCGTGCGCCAGGCGCTCGGCATCTTGGGCCACCGCATCGGCGTTGCCTCCACTCCCTGCCGCGGGTCACGCTTCTCCATTTTCGTCGCACGCGAGACGAAAGGGGGGCGAACGAGGGCGAGCACCGCGCAAGGAGAGAAGGAGCGCAGTAGGAGGAAGATCTCATGAGCACTCCCGAGACGATTACTCCCGCTTAACGGGATTGGCGGCTCATTAACGCAGAAAAGCTCCCATTCCCCATCGGAATAAATGATATCGCCAGGGCGTGTCTGCCGCAGCGTCGGGGAATGGGTGATGGTGCGGCCACATTGAAGAAGGGAGAGGCAAATGATCAACGGATTCACGCTTCACGAGACTACCACCGCGCCGGAGGCCTCTGTCGAGATTCTGAACGGCATTCAGAAGGGTTGGGGCTTCGTGCCCAACCTGCACCGCATCCTTGCCGAGAGTCCGGCTGCGCTCGAGGCCTACAGCACGCTCTGGGGCATTGCCGAGAAAACGGGTTTCACGCCGCAGGAGCGCAACATCGTCTATCTCGCGATCATTTACGAGAACGAGTGCACCTATTGCATGGCGGGACACACCAACCTTTCGCGTATGGCGAAGGTCGAGCCGGAGGCGATCACCGCCGTGCGCGAAGGGCGTCCGATCGCCGACCCCAAGCTCGAAGCTTTGCGCCAGTTTGCAGCCAAGATGACGCGTAATCGCGGTGTCGTCAGCGAAGCCGATGTTTCTGCTTTCAAGTTGGCCGGCTACGACAATCGCGCGATGCTGGACGTGCTCGTCCTCGCCGCGACCAAGCTGATCTCGAACTACACCAACCACCTCGCGCAAACGCCACTTGATCCGTTCATGAAGGGCGCCGAGTGGAACGCACCGGGCAAGCTGAAGCCCGCCGCCTGACCGCAACCGGGCCTGGCCCCTTGCCTCCGGAAGGGGTGGGGTCCGCGGCCTTGCACTTGGCGGACAGGCAGAGGAGACGGAAATGATCAACCTTTACTACTGGCCTACGCCCAACGGCCACAAGATCACGATATTCCTCGAGGAAGCGGGACTGGACTACACGATCCATCCCATCGACATCAGCGCCGGCGATCAGTTCAAGCCCGACTTCCTTGCCATCTCGCCGAACAACCGCATGCCGGCGATCATCGATAACGCACCGTCCGACGGCGGCGAGCCGATCAGCGCGTTCGAGTCAGGTGCCATCCTGTTGTACCTCGCCGAAAAGACCGGCCGCTTCCTGCCGAAGAATGTCCGCGGCCGCAAGACCGCGACGGAATGGCTGTTCTGGCAGGTGGGCGGGCTGGGACCGATGGCCGGACAGAACCACCATTTCGGGCTCTACGCGCCGAGCAAAATCCCTTACGCGATCGACCGCTACGTCAAGGAGACAAACCGTCTCTACGGCGTGCTCGATCGTCATCTCGAAAATCGCACGTTCATCGCCGGTGACGGGTACAGCATCGCCGACATGGCTTCCTATCCCTGGATCGTTCCCTGGAAGCGTCAGCAGCAGAAGCTGGACGAATTCCCAAACCTTCGGCGCTGGTTCGAGATGGTGCGCCAGCGTCCCGGGACGCAGCGTGCCTATGCCAAAGGCGAGCCGTACTCGAACCGCCCGACCGTCACGGAAGAAGGAAAGAAGATCCTGTTCGGACAAACGTCGGCCAGAGCGTCGGTGGCCTGACGAACGAAACGTCGTTTCACATGATGGAGGAGAAAATTGTGATGAAGTCCTCATCAGAGCAACTGCCCGAGCGCCGGTCCATCGACCAGAGCAAGATCGCATACCAGAAACCCCAGCCCGCAGGCATGGTGCCGGATGTATTCGTTGGCTCCGCGCTGGAACTTGACGGGAACGAACGGGAATGGGTCCCGCAGTCGCCGACCGTTGCCTTCAGGCCGCTCGTCCTGAACGTGAGTCAGGGGTACTACATCAACATCCTTCGGGTCCGGTCCTCAGGCGTGCTGTCGCGCCACCGCCATTCCGGACCGGTGCACGCCTTCACGCTGCGCGGAAGATGGCGCTACCTCGAGCACGACTGGGTCGCGTCCCCGGGTGACTACGCGTTCGAACCGCCCGGCGAGACGCACACGCTCGTCGTTCCGGACGACGTGAAGGAAATGGCCACGCTCTTTCATGTGACGGGCGGGTACACCTATGTCGATCCCTACGGCGAGGCGCTCGGATACGAAGACGTTTTCACCAAGCTCGAGCACGCAACCAAACACTACGAAGCCGTCGGACTCGGCAAGGAACATGTGAAGAGGATCGTCCGATGACGAAGCGCGAGACCGTCGATGTTGGTGGCGTTCCGATCAGCTATCTGACCGCCGGTAAGGGCGGTCCCTTGGCGCTCCTGCTTCATGGAACCTATTGGAGCCGCGTCTGGCAGCCCGTGCTCGATGGCATCGCCGCGGCGGGCTTTCGCCCTGTAGCGGTCGATTTTCCCGGCTTCGGCCGATCCGGAGGTGAACTCGCCGTGAGTGAGGCTTCGGTTCCGCGTCTCTCGGCTTGGCTGGTGCGTTTCCTCGAGACGCTCGGGCACAAGGGGCCGGTCATGGTCGCCGGTCACGATATCGGCGGAGGCGTGGCGCAGCATCTCGCGCTCGCAGGAACCGTGGAGGTGCCGCGCGTGGCTGTGGTCAATGGTATCATGTACGATTCATGGCCTGTGCCCGGCGTTGCCCGCTTCCGGGATCCGGCAGTGGCCGCCGCGACGACCCGGGATGATGTACTGGCCGCGCGCCGCGTGTCTGTCGTGAAAGCGCTCGGCCGCCCCGCAAGCGAAGCCGAGATCAGCGAATATCTCGATCCCTGGACGGACCCGAGGGTTGCCCGCTCGTGGCTGGCGCTCGCGGGCGCTGCCGACCACCGCTACACGATGGAGATGCTGCCGGCTTTGCTGCAGTCCAAGACGCCAAAACTCCTGGTGTGGGGCGTGGACGACCCATTTCAGACGATCGACTATGCCGAACGCTATGCACGCGAGATTCCGAACACGAGGCTTGTCCGGATCAAGTCGGCAGGACACATTCCGATGGAAAACGATCCCAAAGCCGTGGCGGGAGCTTTGGCCGAGTTCTTTGCCGGCAAGCAGTAAGGAGGGGGGCCCAATGAAGGTTGCGATCCTCGACGACTACCAGAATGTGGCGCTGCGGCTCGCCGACTGGTCGGGTGTCCGCCGGCACGCCCAGATCACCGTATTCAACGACCACGTGGCCGACCACTCGGCAGTCGTCGAACGGTTGCGGCCGTTCGAGGTGGTGTGCGTCATGCGCGAACGCACGCCGCTTTCAAGGGATATACTGCAGCAGTTACCGAACCTGAGGCTGATAGCTTCGACAGGACCGCGAAACGCCTCCATCGACACCCAGACCGCGACTGATCTCGGCATCGCCGTCACCGCGACCGGCTACGACTCCACGCCGACCATCGAGTTCACCTGGTCGCTTATACTGGCGAGCATGCGCGGCATCGACCGGGAAGCTGCTTCGCTCAGGGCGGGTGGCTGGCAGACCTGCCTCGGCTCGAACCTGCGGGGCAAAAGTCTCGCGGTCGTCGGGTTGGGCAACATCGGAAAAGAAGTCGCGCGCATCGGCCTCGCCTTCGGCATGAAGGTGATCGCCTGGAGCCAGAACCTGACCGAGGAGAAGGCCAGCGCTGCCGGCGCCACTTTCGTCGACAAGCAGACACTGTTCCGCGAGGCGGATGTCGTCACGGTGCATCTCGTCCTGAGCGGCCGCACCAGAGGTCTGATCGGGGCACCCGAATTCGCCTTGATGAAGCCGACGGCGAGATTCGTGAATACATCACGCGGTCCGATCGTCGATGAGGTGGCTCTGATCGAAGCGCTGCAGGCGCGCCGGATCGCCGGGGCCGCGGTCGACGTATTCGAGGTGGAGCCGTTGGGTCTAAATCACCCCTTCCGGAAGCTGGAGAACATCCTCGCGACGCCTCACATCGGCTACGTAACCGAAGATCTCTACCGGACTTTCTACGGCGACGCCGCGGCCAACATCACGAAGTGGCTCGAGGCCAACGCAACGTCCGCATAGCCATTTCGACGAGTAACACTCCTCATCGGACAACGAGGTTTTGGAATCATGAGCACGACCAATCAAAGCAAGATCGTTCCGAAGAAGGTGCTGGTCACCGGTGCAAGCGGCCTGCTGGGGGTCGCCGCGATCGAGAAGTTTCTTGCCGCGGGCTGGAAGGTGGTCGGCGTCTCACGCCGCAAGCCCCAGCTGCCCAGCGGCCGCGACATTGATTTTCTGTCGGTCGATTTGCGCGACGAGGGAGCGCCTTGCAGCCATCACCGACACGACAGCTAATCTTAAGGTTCAGTTCCGCGAATTGGACCGATTACGCGAGCATGTCAGGAAAGCAGAACTACGGATCGCGGCCCCAAGCCATTGCCCTCCGGAGCGGAGCGACTTGAACCTAAAGTCGCCTAGAAACCGATCCGAAAATCTTCGATCTGTTTGCCCGACTTGAGCTGCGCGCTCAGCCACCGCGGTTTCTTTCCGCGCCCGGCCCATGTTTCCGACTTGTTGTCCGGATTTCGAAATTTCGGGAGAACAGTTGGATACGGTCGGCGCCTTGCTGTTTCGCTAGTCCGCTCGACCGGAACGAGTTGCTTCAGGCGATCCTCAAGCGTCACGGCCTGATGTTCGCAACAGAGTCCGCCTACTTCCCGGAATTGTTCGGACCGCGCGTACGCTACAGCGGTGCGACGTTCGGATTCCAGCTCTCGGCTGCGATCGGCGGCGGCTTTGCGCCGATCGTTGCGACCGCCATGGCCGGCTATATCGGCGGCACCACCGGTGTGTCGATCATGCTGGTCGTGCTCGGGCTGATCACGCTTGCGGCGCGCGAGACCCTGGGCGGTTCATTGACGGAATAGCATCATGCTGTTCGGCATCTTCATCTATGACGGCGTTGAGCCGATCGATCTGGCAACCTTCGGCGTGCTCTCGATGGCGCGCCGCATTTCGCCCGAGATCGAAATCTGCACCATCGCGCCCTGTGCGGGCACGGTCGCACTTGCCAATGGGTTGAAGCTGACCGCCGATTTCGGGATCGACGATGCGCCAGATTGCGATCTCGTCATCGTCACCGGCGGTCCCGGCTGGCCAGCCCAGGCGGCAGCGCAAGCGACGCTCGAATATATCAGGCGCGTGCATGCGTCTCGCCGCATCGCTTCCGTCTGCACCGGCGGCATGATTCTGGCGGCGAGCGGCATCCTGAACGGTGGTCCCGCCACCACCAAGCGCGAAGTGGTGCCGCCGGAAAAACCACCGATCGATGTCATGCGCGCAACCTATCCGCAGATCGAGGTGCGCGAGGCCATGCTGGTGGATCGGGAAGGGGTGGTGACCGGCGGCGGCGTCTCGCTCTGCATCGACACCACGCTTCATCTTCTCGCTGGCATGCTCGGCCAGCATGTTGCCGATGAAACGGCGCGGATCATGGAATATCAGCGCGCGTGGAAAGTCAATCGGGAAGCGTTCGCTCCGGTCCTGATCGCGCGTTAAAGAAACGCGGATGCCAGCGCCGGTGTCTCCTCCAGGGCATGCGTCATGTATTCCAGTCCGGCCGCCAGCCGCGCGCGGCCGATCGGCCCTCCCAGACAGACACGCACTGCCTCCGGCGGAGGTCCGGCGGCCGTAAACGCGTCGCTGGCAACGACGCCGATTGCGGTCGAGCGCATATGTTCGACAAAGGCGGCGCGATTCCAGAGCGCAGGGAGCTCGACCCAGATGTTGAAGCTCAGCGGGTCGCTTTTATAGATTCCTTTGGGCAAGATCTCCCAGGCCAGCTTCTGCCGCGCCGTGGTTTCGTTGCGGATGAATCGCAGCAGCGTGTCGGCCGTTCCATCCTCGATCCACCGCGTCACCAGAGCGACCGTAAAGGGCGACGCCATGACGGTCGCGGCACGAAGCGCCGCCGCAAACGGCCAGGTCGAACGGGTATCGGGAGCGACGACGTAAGCCGCGCGCAGCCCGGCGCCGATACATTTGGCAAGCCCCGCGACATGCCAAGTCAGGTCGGGCGCTATCGCGGCAAAGGGCGCGTGACCATGCGTCGGGATGAACCCGTAGGCGTCGTCCTCAACCAGCGGAAGCCTGAAGCGGCGCGCAACGGCTGCGATATCGCGGCGGCGCTGATCGCTGATCGTCAGCGTTGTCGGGTTCTGCAGCGTCGGATTGAGGTACAGCGCCTTGGGCTTTATTATTTTGCAGGCATCAGCGAGCGCATCGACATCGATGCCTTCCGCATCCATCGGCAGGCCGACCAGCTTCAGCCCCAATTGAGCCGCGATCGACCGGATGCCGGGATAGGTGATCGCTTCGCAAAGAACGGCGTCGCCGGGCTTGGCGAGAATGGTCAAGATGGCGAGCAGCGCCGGATGCGCGCCCGGCGAGACGAAAATTCGTTCCTGGGCGGGTACCAGCGCGCGGCGGCCGAGCCAGCTTGAGGCCGCATCCTTATCGGCCTGCGTGCCGCCGAGGCCCTGATAACGCAACAGCGAAACAATATCGCGCGACACATATTCGACGCCCGCTTGCATGCGCTCGATCAAATCCGGATCGTCGGGTTCCGGCGGCAGGTTCATCGAAAAATCGACCGGGCGCGGCGGCGCCGGAGGCTGCTGGTTCCGGCGCGGCTTCGGCCTGTCGCGAACGAAGGTGCCTTGTCCGACCCTGGACTCGATCAGGCCGCGTTTCTGCGCCTCGACATAGCCGCGCGCGACCGTCGTGAAATCGATATCGAGGCGCTTGGCGAGTTTGCGTTGCGGCGGCAGCCGATCGCCAACGGCCAGTCTTCCTGCCGCGATATCGTCGGCGATGGCGTCGGCAATCGCGAGATAATGGGGCTTGTCCCTTGTCGCGAGATCAGGTGTCCAGTCGGCCATCATTCCCAACGTTCAACTCAATTATTGACTGTATATTGTTGCATCCGACTACCTTCATGCAACGTTTCGCGCGCGAGGTAAAGCGCGGGCGGGAACGCCCTCCGACCGGTTCCACCAACTCGGTTTTGCTCATCCGAAATGCAGACCGCACAGCATTTCTACGCATCTTTTTTCGCCAACCTTTTCGGTCCGGTCAGGAATCCATTCAATATTGAATGGATAGTTGAGTGCAAATTGACTGTTATGATGATCGGTTGTGCAAAAGGTCAATTGGCACGTCCCTTGCAATACTTGTGCTGCGCCCCGGCGAACGCCCCGGGTCGGTCCAACGCAAGGAGTGCACCATGCCAGCCGTCACACAGCCCGCGCATCAAAAGGGCGATTATCTCGTCGATTACGAACAGAAGGTCTTTGAAGACGTCAAAGCTAAACCCGGCGAAAAGGCGCTTGTCACCTTTCACACGGTCGCATTCGAAGGCTCGATCGGTTTCGTCAACATGCTGCAGGCCACGCGCCTGATGCGAAAGGGTTTCGAGACCTCGATCCTGCTTTACGGTCCCGGTGTCACGCTTGGCGTGCAGCGCGGCTTTCCGAAGCTCGGCGACGAGGCATTTCCCGGCCATCAGAACTTCAACAACACGCTGACGAAGTTCATGACGGAGGGCGGCAAGGTCTATGCATGCCGCTTCGCGCTACAGGCGCTGTACGGTCATGGCGAACCGTCGCTGATTCCCGGCATCACACCGATCAGCCCGCTCGACGTGCTGGATCTCATCCTGATCCACCGCAACGACAACGCCTTCATGCTGCACACCTGGACGCTCTGACCGGCAACATCCGACAGAACGAGGCGCGCATGGCCGAGAAGCCAAAAATCAGGGTCGCCGCGGTGCAGATCGCGCCCGACCTCGACACGCCGACGGGGACGCTCGATCGCGTCCTCGCTGCGACTGCGGAAGCGGCCGAGAAGGGTGCGCGTCTCGTCGTGTTTCCCGAGACGTTCGTGCCCTGGTATCCCTACTTCTCCTTCATCCGCCCGCCGATGCTCTCTGGCGCCGAGCACATCCATCTCTACGATAATGCGGTCGCCGTGCCCGGTCCCGTAACCGTAGCGGTGGCGGCAGCCGCGCGCCAACACGGCATCGTGGTGGTGCTCGGTGTCAACGAGCGCGACCATGGCACGCTTTACAATGCGCAATTGATCTTCGACGCCGACGGCAGCCTCGTCCTGAAGCGCCGCAAGATCACGCCGACCTTTCATGAGCGCATGATCTGGGGGCAGGGCGATGGTGCAGGCCTGAAAGTCGTCGAAACTGCCGTGGGGCGGATCGGCGCGCTCGCCTGCTGGGAGCACTACAATCCACTCGCGCGCTACGCGCTGATGGCGCAGCACGAGGAGATCCACGTCGCGCAATTCCCGGGCTCGCTGGTTGGGCAGATCTTTGCCGATCAGATCGAAGTCACGATCCGCCATCACGCGCTGGAAAGCGGATGCTTCGTCGTCAATTCCACCGGCTGGCTGACCGAAGAACAGATCGCCAAGATATCGCCTGAGGAAGGCCCTCGTCGCGGCCTTCGCGGCGGCTGCATGACGGCGATCGTCTCGCCGGAAGGCAATCATATCGTGCCGCCGCTCACATCGGGCGAGGGCATTCTCGTTGCCGATCTCGACATGGGGCTGATCGTCAAGCGCAAGCGGATGATGGATTCGGTCGGTCACTATGCCCGGCCCGAACTGTTGTCGCTGTTGTGGGACGATCGCCCCGCCGCCCCGATGCGCAAATCGCACCCGACGCCGTCTTTCTCCAGATCAGGAGGATATCCCGATGAAACCGATCCTGGCTTCCGAACAACCGAGGCCGATGCCGACCGAGCAGTTGATCAACGAGTTGCAGTCCTTCGGAGTTCGCCTGGTTGATCCTCGGGCCGGGGGCGACAGCCGCCGTGGCGGAGCCGGCCCCTCCGACCACATGCCGATGACGATCGGTGGAGCGACCGTGATGATCCCGGTGCACAACGCGCCAGCATTCGAAAGCCCCTACATCGTCGACAAGCCCGATGGGCTTGGCCGCAGCCGTGTTAGCCGCGACGGGGCTGTGATCGGCGAGGTCAAATTCCAGTTGCGGCCGCGCTTTTATGAGCGCTCGACCGCCGACGGCATTCCGTACTCCAAAATCGCCACGCTGCACGGCCACGATGTGCTGGCGACCACCATCCTGCAGACCTGCATTCGCTACCAGAGCCGGACCAAGACCTGTCAGTTCTGCGCGATCGGACAGTCGCTCGCCGCCGGCCGCACCATCGAACGCAAGACGCCGGAACAACTCGGCGAGGTGGCGAAAGCTGCCGTCGAACTCGATGGCGTTACGCACATGGTGATGACAACTGGCACGCCGCCCGGCAGCGATCGCGGTGCGAAGATCCTGTGCGAGAGTGCGGTCGGCGTCAAAGCCGCCGTCGATCTTCCGATCCAGGGCCAGTGCGAGCCGCCCGACGATGACATCTGGTTCACGCGCATGCGCGATGCCGGAATCGATTCGCTCGGCATGCACCTTGAAGCGGTCACCGAAAATGTTCGCGCCCGCATCATGCCCGGAAAGGCGCAGGTGTCCGTCGAGAGATATTTCATGGCATTTGAGGCCGCCGTGCCGGTGTTCGGCCGCGGTCAGGTTTCGACCTATATCCTCGCGGGCCTCGGTGACAGCAGCGAAGAGATCCTTTCGGTTTGCGCGCGCCTCGTCGCAGCCGGTGTTTATCCGTTCGTGGTGCCGTTCGTGCCGATCGCGGGCACGCCGCTGGAAAGCCATCCGACCCCGCCGCCTTCCTTCATGCACGGCATCCTCGCGCCGCTGGCCGACATGCTTGTCGGAGCCGGCATGCAGTCGAGCAACATCAAGGCCGGCTGCGGCAAATGTGGCGCGTGCTCCGCGTTGTCGACCTACGAGAAAAGGATCAGCGCATGATCTTCGAACAGTTCAAGCCGTTTCTCGCCAGCGCCTATCAGATCAAGTTCGCGACGGAGGCGTGGGAAAAACGCGGCGCGGCGGAGCTACGGCGTCAGGTGTTCTGCGGCGAACAGGGACTGTTCGATGGGGACGACCGCGATGCGGTCGACGATTTCGCGATCCCGATCGTCGCGATCTCGCTGTTTGGCGTCGCGGCCGACGCGGTGGTCGGCACGGTGCGCATCCATCGGCATCCCGAGGATCCCGGTGTCTGGTGGGGCTCGCGGCTTGCGGTTACCGGACAGTATCGGAGGCTGGGTGCCGTCGGCACGGGGCTTATTCGCCTGGCAGTGGCGTCTGCACATGCGCGCGGTTGCCATACTTTCCTGGGCAACATCCAGAGCCGGAATGTCGATCTGTTCCGTCGCATGCACTGGCGCACGCTCGAGGAGGTCGAGCTCTACGGCAAACCGCATCACATGATGCAGGCGGATCTGGATTTCTATCCGCCGTTCGGCGAGCCCGAAGTCGGATTCCTTTCGTTGCCGAAGCTGGCTGCCTGATGACGGACTCGCCCGCCATATCCGCGCTCGCCGAGGGGCTGCGCCGCGGCAGTGGCCTCGCCGCCAAGAGCGATATTGCCTCGGTGGCGAACTCGCTGGGGTTGTCCGGCGGCGACCTCATTCCGGTCGGCGATGATTGCGCGGCGATACCGGACGGCGACGGCTATCTGCTGTTCGCGATCGAAGGTTTCATGAACGAATTCGTCGCCGGCGATCCCTGGTTTGCCGGCTGGTGCGGCGCGATGGTCAATATTTCCGACATCGCCGCGATGGGTGGACGACCGATCGCCGTCGTCAACGCGATCTGGGCCGAGGGCGAAGCCAATGCGGCGCCGGTGCTGGCCGGATTGAAGGACGCGTCCAAGGCTTATGGCGTTCCCGTGGTCGGCGGCCACACTAATGTCCGGACCGATCGCGGGCAGCTATCGGTCGCTATCCTCGGCCGCGCCAAAAAACTGCTGACGAGCTTCAACGCCGAGCCCGGTGACGCCTTGATCGCGGCGGTCGACCTGCGCGGCCGCTACCGCGAGCCGTTCTCCAACTGGGAAGCTGCGATCGATGCGCCGCATATCCGTCTGCGCGGCGATCTCGAGTTGCTCCCCGCGATTGCCGAATCCGGACTTTCATGCGTTGCCAAGGACATCAGCCAGGGCGGCATCGTCGGCACGGCGGCGATGCTGGCCGAATGTTCCGGCGTCGCTATCGATATTGATCTTCGCGCGATCCCCAAACCAGCCGGGGTCGTGCTGGAGCGCTGGCTGCTGACCTTTCCGAGCTTCGGTTATTTACTCTCGGTCAAGCCATGGAATGTTGCCGAGACGATCTCACGCTTTACGGAGCGGGGCATCGCCGCAGCGACGATCGGTTCGGTCGCGCGCGGCAGCCGCGTTACCATCGGCGACGGCACGGCGTCGGAGATGATCTGGGATTTTGCGCAAAAGCCTCTGATTGGCGCCGGCAAGCCGACGCGGCAAGCAATGGAGGCGGTGGCGTGATCCCGAGCGCGCGGCCATTGCGGATTGCCATCCTGGCGCACTCGACCAATCCGCGCGGCGGCGTCGTGCATGCGATCGAGCTTGCCGACGCTCTCACGCGGCTCGGCCACGAAGCGGTAGTGCATGCGCCCGACCCGAACGGCAAGGGATTATTCCGCGCGCCGTTGTCGCCGGCCGTAACCGTCATGGCTTCGCCCGCCGGCAAAGACGTCGCCGACATGGTGCGAGTGCGGATTGCCGATTATGTCAGGCATTTCGAGGTGCCGGCCAACCGGCGCTTCGATGTGTATCATGCGCAGGACGCGATTTCCGGCAATGCGCTCGCGACGTTGAAGCAATGCGGATTGATCGGCAAATTCGCGCGCACGGTTCATCACATCGACAGTTTTGGCGATCCGCGCCTCGCCGAATGGCAGACGCGCTCGATCGCGGAGGCCGATGAGCTGTTGGTCGTCAGCGCGCTCTGGCAGGCGCAGATCATCTCGGTGTTCGGCCGACCCTCCGCGACAGTCGGAAACGGGGTCGACATCGAGCGTTTCGCAAGCCGCCCGCGTGCGATCGACCGGGAGGTGCGGACCAGATACGGCATCAACGGCAGCAAGGTTCTGCTCGCGGTCGGCGGCATCGAAGCGCGCAAGAACAGCGTCCGGATACTCCAGGCATTCCAGCAGGTGCTGAACGTTCACCGCGATGTGCAATTGGTGATCGCCGGGGGCGCCTCGCTGCTCGACCACGTGTCCTATCGCCGCCAGTTCGACGCGCTGCTCTCCGGCAACGATGTGCTCCACCGCGCCGTGCGTTGCCTCGGCCCAGTTCCGGATTCGGAGATGTCGTCGCTCTATCGGTTGGCGAACGCGCTGATCTTTCCGTCAGTGAGCGAAGGTTTTGGCCTTGTCGTGCTCGAAGCGATGGCAAGCGGCACGCCGGTGGTCACCTCCCGGATCGCACCGTTCACCGAATATCTTCACGAGACCGATGTGGTCTGGTGCGACCCATTGAGTGTCGCATCGATCGCAAATGCCATTGCGATGGCCCTGACCGAGCCGCTGCATTCGAGACTGGCCCATCGCGGCATTCTGGCGGCGCGCCAGTACGACTGGAGCAATACGGCACGCGCGCACTTTCCGGCCTATGAACGGCTCGTGGAGCGCCAGCATGCCTGAGATGCTGTTCCACATTCGCTGGCCGGATGGCGCCGCCGAGCAATGCTATTCGCCGTCGCTGGTCATCAAGGATCATCTTGAGGTCGGCGCAACCTATGACGTCGCGGATTTCATGCAACGCAGCCGCATCGCGCTCACGATCGCAAGCGATCGGGTGCGGGAGAAATACGGTTTCGCCTGCTCACGCGCCATGGCCCAGCTTTCAAGGCTCGAAGCCGCCGCTGGGCGTTTCGATGCATCGCCGATCGCGGGCGTGACCGTCACATCGTTTCAGGAATGATCAGGAGAATGACATGACAACAACCTCGATCCCTTCTCATTCCAGCGTCGTCGTGATTGGCGGCGGCCAGGCCGGCCTTGCCATGAGCTATCACCTCAAGCAGGGCGGCATCGATCACGTCATCCTTGAGAAAAACCAGATCGCGCACTCCTGGAAGACGCAGCGATGGGACGCGTTCTGCCTGGTGACTCCGAACTGGCAGTGTCAGCTCCCGGGATATCCCTATCGGGGCGACGATCCTAAAGGCTTCATGCTGCGTGATGAAATCGTCAGCTATGTCGAAGGTTATGCCAGGCACATTTCAGCCCCGGTAAGGGAAGGCGTCGCGGTAATGCGTCTTAGGCAGGGCGGCCCGGAGGGCGGCTTTGTTCTCGAAACCGGCGCCGGTGAGATGACGGCGGATGCGGTGGTCCTTGCAGTCAGCGGCTATCATGTGCCGAACGTGCCTCGGATGTCGGATCGGCTGGATGGGTCTGTGATGCAACTCCATTCTTCGGACTACCGAAATCCGCAAAGCTTGCCGCCGGGCGATGTGCTGGTGATCGGTAGCGGGCAGTCCGGCTGTCAGATCGCGGAGGATTTGCATCTCGCGGGGCGCAAAGTGCATCTGGCGGTCGGCAGCGCGCCGCGCTGCCCGCGTGTCTATCGCGGCCGCGACGCCGTGGAATGGCTGGATGACATCGGCCAGTATGATCTGCCGGTCGACCAGCATCACCTGAAGGAGAAGGTGCGCAAGAACGCGAACCATTATCTGACCGGTCGCGACGGCGGCCGGGATATCGATCTGCGCCGATTCGCGCTCGAAGGCATGACGCTCTATGGACGATTGAAGGACATCCAGGACGGCCGGCTCGAATTTGCCGATGATCTCCGCAAGAACCTCGACAACGCGGACCGCGTCTATAACGGAATCTGTGGCCTGATAGACGACCATATCGCGCGCAACAGCATCGAGGCGCGGGTTTCGCCGCACTACGAGCCGGTCTGGCACCCCGCGCAAACCGTCGCGACGCTCGATCCGGTCACCGCCGGGATCGGGACCATTATCTGGACCACCGGCTTTCGGTCGGACTGGTCGTGGGTCGAGCTGCCGATCTTCGACGGTGCGGGCTACCCTACCCACCGGCGTGGCGTCACCTCGATGGACGGCGTTTATGTGCTGGGCCTGCCCTGGCTGTATACGTGGGGGTCGGGACGTTTCGTCGGCGTTGGCCGCGACGCGGAGTTCGTGTCGAAGCATATTGCAGCGAGTTTTGCTGCATCGAAGCCCGCGCCAAGTGTGCCGGTCTATCATCCCGCGGAAAACGCGGCGTGATGCTGACAGGGCATCACGTCGCGGCGAATTTATTGGCTTAGCGCGGGGATTTGGGTTTCAACACCTGTTTCAATCGGCCACAATGGCGGCTGAAGGCTCGATTGATATAATGAGCCGATGGGTGGAGAAACCGATGTCTTTTCGATCTGTGCCGCGCTTTGCGGGTCTCGTTCTGGCTGTCTCGATGATGACGGCCGTCCCGGCAAGCGCGGATTCCCTGAAGGATGAAATCGCGCCCACCGGCAAGCTCCGGGTAGCGATCGGGATCAGTCCGGCCGGTGGCCCGTACTGGTCGACTGGGACTGCAAGCGAAGGCTATGCCGGGGTGCCGGTCGAACTCGGCAAGGAGATGGCCGCGCAAATCGGCGTGCCCGTCGAATATGTCGCCTACCAGAATTCCGGACAGATCACCGACGCCGCGTCGAAAGGCGCCTGGGATGTTACCTTCCTGCCAAAGGATCCTGCACGAAAGACCAAAATGTCATTCGGGCCGATCTACGAGGTTGCGGACACAACCTTGTCCCTGTCGGAAACCTAATCCGGCTGGTACGTGAGGCCGAATCGCGCAATGGTTCTGCCTTATGAGAGAAGCTTACAGCATGGTCTGGTCGGTGCTGGTCTCATTGTTCCGGTCGCGGCTCTCGTTGGAAGCTGAGATCCTGATCCTTCGTCATCAAATTAACATCCAGCGACGCCACCAGCCGAAGAGAC
>Ga0210400_10001605_pt1 | contig 22168 bp, 20 predicted proteins | sample IncBWH26MmetaG_FD_155456 | JGI IMG/M metagenome (GOLD analysis project Ga0210400, IMG submission 155456) | Forest soil microbial communities from Barre Woods Harvard Forest LTER site, Petersham, Massachusetts, United States - Inc-BW-H-26-M | ecosystem: Environmental > Terrestrial > Soil >...
GTTTGAGTTTTTCCGCAGCGGCTAAACAGGTTGCTGAAAATCTTTGTGCTCGCCAGCGGCTTAAAGCGTGGCCTTCCAAATCAAGATCAGAATCAAGATCAAGAACAAAATCAAGATCAGGAACAAAATCAAGATCAAGATCAAAGGCAGCGGACAGGAGTGTCCGCTCTACACGAACTGTTTATTTCGGCGCCAGCTCTGCCACCGTCAACTGATCGGCCTCGCGCAGTTCGGGAAAGAGCCATGCCCAAGCGGCAATCACCAGCAGAGTTCCTACTCCTCCGAGGACTACGGCTGGAACAGTGCCGAACCACTGCGCGGTTACTCCGGACTCGAATTCGCCTAGCTCGTTCGATACTCCGATGAACAGCATGTCGACGGCGTTGACGCGGCCGCGCATCTCGTCGGGAGTTGCGACCTGGACCAATGTTGCGCGAATGATGACGCTTACCATGTCGCTGGCGCCTAGCAGAAAGAGCGCAATCAGCGACAGGATAAGGCTGTGTGAGATTCCGAACACGATGGTCAGCACGCCGAATGCGGCCACGGACAGCAGCATAGTCAGGCCGGCGCGTCGTCGGATTGGATGATGAGCGACCACGATCGCCATCAGCGCGGCGCCCACGCCAGGAGCGCTGCGCAGCAGGCCGAGTCCCCAGGGACCGGTGTGCAGAATTGTTCTGGCATAGACAGGCAGCAGCGCGACCGCTCCACCTAATAGGACGGCGAACATGTCGAGCGAGATCGAACCGAGGATCAGATTCTTCTCCCAGATAAAACGGAAACCTGCGAACACGGTGCGCAGGCTTACCGGTTCTTTATCCGGCACTCCGTCCACCAGTTCTTTTTCCGCCGATGTGGGCTGCGGATGGATGCGCAGCGTGAGGATGGTGGAGAGGATGGATACGGTCACGGCAATGGCATAGACGCCTTCCGGGCCGCGAAAGAGGGCGTAGGCGATTCCTCCGATGGCGGGACCGGCGATGGTTGCGATCTGAAAGGTGCTGGCGTTCCAGGCGACGGCGTTTGAGAAATGTTCTTCGGGAACCAACTGCGGCAGCAGCGCGCGACTCGCCGGCCAGTTGAAACAGCGGAAGATCCCGAGCAGCACGAGGACAACATAGATCGAATGAACAGAGACCGAATGAACAGAGGTCGAATGAACGGAGAGCGCGTGAACCGATTGCGAGCCGCGCCAACTGATCGCGAGCAGAAGCGCTGAGCACAGCGCGAAGCCGCCATAGCACCACATCAGCAGCTTGCGGCGGTCGTAGAGATCGGCGGCGTGTCCGGCGAAAAGGAACAGCACGAAGCCGGGCAGAAACTGGGCGAGACCAACGTATCCGAGATCGAGCGGACGCTTGGTGATCTCGTACACTTGCCATCCCACAGCGACAGATTGCATCTCGAGCGCCACGACGATGAAGAATCGCGCGAGCGTGTAAGAGACGAAGTTGGGATGAGTGAAGGCTACTCGCCCGGCAAGGCGCGGGTCTTCGCTACTGGACGTGAGCATTCCGTATTACTTTGCCACAGAATCATTGATGCAAGTCATTTGCTAAAGGCGGTTGATGAGTGAGGCGACGTAGCCTGCGCCGAATCCGTTATCAATGTTGACTACGCTGACGTTCGAGGCGCAGGAGTTCATCATCCCGAGCAACGCGGCGAGGCCTGCGAAGGCTGCGCCATAACCAACGCTCGTCGGGACGGCAATCACGGGAACCCCTACCAGGCCGCCGACTACGCTGGGCAGCGCGCCTTCCATTCCGGCGCAGACTATGATCACACGCGCCTTCGCGAGGGCTCCGCGATGGGCCAGCAGGCGGTGGATGCCGGCGACTCCGACGTCATAGATATGCTGGACGTTGTTGCCCATCAATTCCGCGGTGACGACCGCTTCCTCGGCGACCGGGATGTCGCTGGTTCCCGCCGACACGACCACGATCACGCCCTTGCCATGCAGCTTGCGATCGCGCTTGAGCACGATGGCGCGAGCTATTGCCCGATATTCTGGACGATACTTTGCAGGATATTCTGCCAGGTCCACAGCGGCGGCGACGGCGGCAAACTGTTCCTCGGTAGCTCGCGTCGCCAGCACGTTGCCGCCGTGAGCGGCCAGCCGGCTGAAGATGTCGGCGACCTGGCGCGGTGTTTTGCCCTGGGAAAAAATCACTTCGGGCATACCCTGGCGCAGGGCACGATGGTGGTCGACCTTGGCGAAACCGAGATCCTCAAAGGGCAGGTGACGCAGGCGCTCTACGGCCTCGTCGGGGGAGAGACGCTTTTTTCGGACCTGCTCGAACAGCTTGCGAAGGGCTTCGGAATTCATGCAGACGTCATTGTAGATTGGCGCAGGCTGTGTTGCGGCGAGGAGGGTAAAATCAACCACTGGGGACACGGAGACGCACAGGGAAACCCCCACAGGGGAAACCGACCACCCAGGCTACGCTTCGACTGTGTAGGTTCTGGCGCGGGGTTTCGTGGATAGCGGTTCCTGGTAAAATCAAGTCCTTTCAGTCACTTACCTAGATTACTCCAGTGGTTCTACGCCCTTCGGATAGATTGCTCGTGTCTTCGCCGCACCCTATAATCACGGTACTCTGGTTCTGGATTCTTTGGCAGGTTCGCAGGTAGTCAGGCCCTAGCGTAAGTGTGCCTTTTGGCCGATCTGAAACTCGTATGCAAAGACGCCTGCAAATCACGCTGACGGCCAGCTTAACCGCGATCTCCTTTCTTTCCACGATGTTTTCGACGGTGCCGGCGCATGCTCAGTCGGGCTCTCGGTCAGGCGGTATTACTTCGAGCACTGACGAATCCGGCCGCAAGATCTATGTCAACGAGGATGGACCTTCCTCCGCTGCTTCGAAGGCGGGTACTTCAACCCGATCCCGATCCCCACTGGTTTATTGGAGTGTGACCGAACATCGCTTCAAGCCGGTTCCGACGAGCGGAGCGGTGATGCGTGCGGCGCGCTCGGCGGCTTCGGAGGTCAACACTTACCTCGACGGCAGAACGCAGACTCACGACACTCTTAACCGCGCTTTTACCGCGCAGGATATCGACGCTGCCATTGACCAGGCAGCCGCCAGGCACAACGTGGATCCGAGCCTGGTGCGCTCGGTGGTCAAGGTGGAATCGAATTTCAATCCCAATGCGGTGTCGCGCAAAGGCGCGATGGGGCTGATGCAGTTGATGCCCTCGACGGCGCGTTCGCTCAATGTTTCCAATCCTTTTGACCCGCAACAAAACGTGGATGCCGGGGTTAGACATTTAAGGAGACTGCTGGATAGCTACGGCGGCGACGTCCGGCTCAGCCTGGCAGCCTATAACGCTGGTTCGGGAGCGGTGGCGCGCAGTGCGGGCGTTCCGCGTTTCAGGGAAACGCAGAACTACGTTCGCCGGATTACGAATTTGTACAACGGCGGCAGCGAACCGGGGTCGTACATTTTTGGCAACCCGGTGCATGAGCCGGTCCGCGTGCAGCGCGATGCTCGCGGTTTGCTGCACATCAGCAATACGGACTAGCATGCGTCTCCCGCTGTGGCCAGTGTGGAGCGTCGGACGAACACTGCGAAGGTCGATTTTCGATGCCCAGCCCCTAAAGGGGCATCTGATTTAGAGGACTTGCGGTATCGCTAAAGCGATACTCTGATACGAACCCGGTAGCGGTAAAGGCGATATCTTGATACGAATCCGGTATCGCTAAAAGCGGTACACTGAGACCAAACCGGAGTTCTTCCGCAACCGGTTAGTACGTAACGGTAAGTACGGAATCGGCAAGTGAAGACCCAGGTTTCTACGACCCTAACTCGAGGCACCCGCGCCTTTCGCCTCGGCGTAGCGCTTTTGCTGGCGCTCCTGCCGCTGGCTTCCGCATCGGCTCGCGTCCATCACAACGATACCTGGGGCCGTCAGCAATTCGCCAAAGCGGAACGCATGCGCGAGGCTCTCAACGGCCGTCCCGTAGGAGAGCGGACTCGCCGCGAATACCAACGTGTAATCGACTCGTACCGCCGCGTCTACTTTGGCTCTCCCGCCTCATCGAAGGCGGACCCAAGCGTGGTGGCGACCGCCGAACTCATGATCGAGATGGGCCGGCGCTTTGACGATAACAAGATTCTGCGCGGCGCCGTCGACCAGTACCGTTTCCTGCGCAAGGAATATCCCGGCAGCAAATACCGCTTCGACGCGCTCTTCACCATCGGGGAGATATATAAGGACGATCTGAACGATCCCGAAGAGGCGCGGGCGATCTTCGAAGACTTTCTTCATCGCTATCCGCGCAACCGGCTGGCCGACGATGCCCGCGCGGCGATGAAGGAAATCGATGCCGACGCGGACGCAATGGAACGCACGGTGCAGAAAGCCGCACGCAAGCAACAGCGGCCTTCTAGTGTCGGTGGTAATGTCAGTGGCGCTGCCAGTGACGGCGGCGCCAACAGCAACGCCGCCGCCGAATTCGCAAATGCCGCCAGTGCCCGACGCAGCGCGTTGCCGCGCGTTACGGGGGTTCGCCACTGGTCCACGCCCGACTACACGCGCGTTGCCATTGACGTTGAGCAGGAGGTGAAGTTCGGGTCCCAGCGCATCTCGCATCCAGACCGTATTTTCTTCGACCTGCGCGACACCAAGCTGGCTTCGACCCTGGTTGGCAAGACATTCGACGTGGATGATGGATTCCTCAAGAAGATTCGCGTTGCCGAATTTCAGCCGGGGCGCACTCGGATTGTGCTGGAAGTGGACGATCTCGCCAGGTACGACGCTTTCCTGCTGCCCGACCCGTACCGGCTCATCATTGATGTACATGGGAAGGACAACTACGCGAAGCAGAACCGGGCGACGCGCATTTCGAAGGTAGATGCGGCCAGGACGGACATAATCAGGACGGACACAGCCGCCTTCAAAAGCCGAACCGCTCCGGAGACCGCCACCACGGCTTCCGCGGAGGCGGACGACGATTCCGGCGAGCCGGTGATCCCGACAAACGCGGGCTCGAAGTCTAATGAGCGGAAAGCACAGCAATCGGACAAGGATGCGATTCGCTTTTCGCAATCGGGACCGGTCGAAACGGACTTGCCCGCCGAAGATGTCAGCGCGGATTCCAAACCGCCCGACTCCACGAATCCAGCAAACGGTATTGGAGTCGTCAAGACTACGGTTGCGGTCAAAGGGTCGAATCACAGGATACCGAAGACGATTGTCGAGGCGGAGGACAGAGCGCCGTCGACTGTCGCTACGCTGAGGCACGAAAAACTTCGGCCGGAAGTTACGTCTTCATCTTCCTTGCGCCGGAAAAAGTCTGGTTCAGCGGCAGCCGCTCCTGATACTGCGGATCTTCGCCTTGAGACTCGTGAAGCGCGTCCCACCGCTGCGGGCGACCGGTCTTTGATTCGCGCCCTGGGCCTGAAGATCGGCAAAATCGTGATTGACGCCGGCCACGGGGGGCATGACACCGGCACAATTGGTCCGAACGGCCTGCTGGAGAAGGACGTGGTGCTCGACGTAGCCAAGCGCCTTGGCCGCTTGCTCGAAACCCGGCTTGGGGCCGACGTTATTTATACGCGCCAGGACGATACCTTCATTCCACTCGAAACCCGCACGGCGATTGCGAACCGGGAGCGGGCGGACTTGTTCATCTCGATCCATGCCAACTCGAGCCGTGATGCCGATGCGCGCGGAGTCGAAACCTACTACTTGAATTTCACATCGTCGCCGGAAGCGCTGGAAGTTGCCGCCCGCGAAAACGCGGTGTCGGAGAAATCGATCCACGAGCTGCAGGATCTGGTGAAGAAAATTGCACTGAAAGAAAAGGTAGAAGAATCACGGGAGTTTGCCGGCGACGTGCAGGAGTCGCTCTATGGAGGGCTTGCGCTGAATAACGCCGGAATCCGCAATCGTGGGACGAAGAAGGCGCCTTTCATCGTGCTGATTGGAGCGAATATGCCTTCCATTCTGGCCGAGATTTCGTTCGTGTCGAATCCCACCGACGAGCGAAAACTTGAAACCTCCGAGCATCGACAGCGCATTGCCGAATCGCTCTATCGGGGTGTCTCCAAGTACGTCAGCGGATTAAGCGGCGTAAAGGTGGCGAGCAAAATCGATAAAGGCGAAGGGCAATAAGTAGCAGCCGACGGTCCTTCCCACTCCTTTTCAGTTTGGCGGCGGTGGAAACTTTCACGGCCTGCCGGTAGTCTAATCAGATAGCGTGGTGTGTTTTTTTCGAATGAAATTCTCGCGACAACTCTCTGTTGTATTCATATTTCTTTTTTGCGCTGTTTCTTGCGGCGTGGCCGTCGCTGCTCATCCACTTGCGCCAATCGCTGTTTCTCCGAGTTCAGTCCTTCCCAGTGCGTTTGCCGGCTGGGAGGTGAAAGGCGCCGTCGCCAGGAGTGACGATCCGGCCGCTGCCGATGCAGCGAATGCGCCCGTCCTGAAGGAGTACGGCTTCCAGCGTTTGGAGAAGGCCGCCTACACACGCGATGACGGGCGCAATCTGGTGGTCAAAGCCGCTGTGTTTGAAGATGCCAGCGGCGCTTACGGCGCCTTCACCTACTATTATTCTGCGGATATGGGTGAGGAGACGATTGGCGGGCAGGCGGCTTTTCTGAATAACCGCGTACTTTTCCATCAGGGAAACGTGCTGGTGGATGCCGTGTTCGACAGAATGAGCGTAATGTCGGCAGCTCAGCTGCGGGTACTCGCCGGGCTGCTGCCGCAAGCTGAGGGCACCAAGGACAATCCTCCTTCGCTGCCCAGCTATCTTCCTAAGCGAGCTTTCGAGCGGAGTATCGAACAGAATACGACGAAGTACATTCTGGGTCCGGTCACGCTCGATCGGGTGGGATCGCCTCTGCCGGCTTCGATGGTGGATTTCAAATCTGGCGCGGAAGTTGTGATTGGAAAGTATGCGGCGGCTGGGGGCGATGCCACGCTGATGCTGATCGAATATCCAACGCCGCAGATTGCGTCGGAACGACTGCGGCAGATTGACGCCTCGCACGTTGATCCCTCACACCCGGTCGCGCAGCAACAGCCGGGGGTTGCGACCATCCTTGATGTGGGTCCATTCTTCGACACGCGCACTGGGCCGATCATCGTGATCGCAGCCGGGCCGCTCTCAAAAAGCGAAGCGAGATCGCTGATGTCGTCGATCAGCTACGAAGCCGATGTCACGTGGAATGAAAATACTTACGTGAGCAAGAAAAACAATCTGGCAAATTTGTTGTTCAACGTGATTGTTCTTTGCGGAATTGTCGTCGGCCTGGCACTCGTTGCCGGGGTCGCATTTGGGGGCTTGCGGTTGGTCATAAAACGGCTTTTTCCCGACTCCGTGTTCGATCGCCGGGAGGCGATGGAAATCATCTCGCTGCACCTGGAAGACGCTCCCCGATCGGCGCCTCGGGATCGGTAAGTCATTCAATCAAATGTCGTTAGAGTCGAAAAACAGGAAATCCGCACGATTTTGAGCTCGTTTGCTGACTTGTGCACGTAGCGCGTAAGTTATTGAAAATAAGAGTATTTAAGTCACACATTTTGCTTGACACTGCGCTTTTAAGGCTCATAAGATTCCCGCAGAAAGTTCTGATGGATAAAACCTCCGTTGGGACTATTCTCCCTTGAAAGAAAAGGCCGCCCAAGTTGCCGGGTGGTCTTTTCATTTTGTGAAGCAGTTCTCGGTTCTCGTGCTCGCCGGACCGTTGTTAGCCAACTGAACCGAAAGCTGAGAACTCTTTTCGGAACTGGCAGGCGCTTGCATTCGTATCACGCACAGGGCAGAATTTGTGCGGCACTGGAGGAGAAGCAATGTTTTGCGATCAGTGTGGTTCGCAGTTGCAATCGGGAGATTCACGCTGTGGCCGCTGCGGCAAGACCGTGCTTGGACTCATCGAGCTTCGGCGCAGCCGGGTGCGCGATCACGTTCGGCTGGTGGGCATTCTCTGGATGGCATACTCGGCATTGCATGTTGTTTTCGGTGTGGCCGCGATCGTTGTCGCGCAGACGATTTTCGGTCCCGTGATCCACGTTCCCGACGGTCCTCCACCCGGGGTCTCGGTCTGGCTTCGCCCACTCCTCACCTTCGTTGGATGGTTGATCCTGGCGAAAGCCGCGGCAGGCTTTTTCGCGGGCTGGGGCTTGCTGCAGCGGCAGGAATGGGCGCGAACGATTGCTCTGGTTGTGGGCTTCGTGGCGCTATTGAATGTCCCGCTGGGTACGGCGCTCGGCATCTACACGCTCTGGGTGCTGCTGCCCCGGCAATCGGATGACGAGTATAAAGCGCTGGCGCAGGCCGCGTAAGCGCTCCGTATTTTTTGCGCGCGACCTCTGTGCGCGACGACTTCTCCAGTTGTGGATGTCAACTACAGTCGCCCACGCGAGGGGCGTCCCAATTTTAGACTTGCCGATAGTTTAGAATGATGTCAAACAGTAAGTGAACGAGATTCCCCGTAGCTTATTGAAGGCCGACGTAGCTCAGTTGGTAGAGCAGCCGATTCGTAATCGGCAGGTCACCAGTTCAACTCTGGTCGTCGGCTCCATCCTTCTCCACTGTTCATGGTCATGTTCATGAGTTCTCCTACAACCCCGCCTCTGAGTCGCCGGGAAATGCTTGCGCGACTGGGCAGGGCGATGCTGGCGTCTCCCTTGCTGAACATGGCTTGGTTGAACATGGCTATGATCAGTACGTCCTGCGGCGGGTCCGGAAGCGGTAATTCCGTGCCGCCTCCCCCGACAGACGATCAGTTTCTGGATGAGATCGAGCGCGCCACCTTCCTTTACTTCTGGGAGCAGGCCAGTTCGACTACAGGCCAAGTGAAGGATCGTGCCTTCGCCGGTGGCAACGACACTCGCACGGTCTCAAGCATTGCGGCCACGGGTTTTGGCCTAACTGCTCTTTGCATCGCGGACCAGCGCGGTTACATCGCTAGCGCCAACATCATCGCGCGCGTCCAGGCTACGTTGAGTTTCCTTCTCAACCAGATGCCGAATCAAAACGGTTTCTTCTACCACTTTGTGGATATGAATACCGGGCAGAGGGTAAACAACTCCGAAGTTTCTTCGATTGATACCGCAATCCTGCTGTGCGGCGTACTCACCTGCCGGCAACACTTTCAGGACCAGCAGATTGTAGATCTGGCGACACAAATCTATCAGCGCGTGAACTGGCCTTGGATGCTCAACGGCGGAAGTACGTTCTCCACGGGATGGACGCCGGAGAGCGGATTCCTGGCTGCGCGCTGGGACACTTACTCCGAGTTGATGATGCTGTACCTGTTGGCGATCGGCGCGACGGTGAACCCGATCCCGGCGAGCGCGTGGCAAGCATTTGCACGCCCGTCGCTGACTTACCAGGGCTTGACTTACATCACGAATACCAGCGCGCCGCTGTTCATCCACCAGTATTCGCACGCCTGGTTCGACTTTCGAAATAAGCAGGACTCTTACGCCAACTACTTCAACAACTCCATCGCAGCGACGCAAGCCCACAAGCTTTTCTGCTTGTCGCTCGCGGGACAGTTTTCCGACTATTCGAACAACCTGTGGGGAATCACGGCGTCGGACTCGGTGAACGGCTATGTGGCGTGGGGCGGGCCGCCGGAGATGGGGCCAATTGACGGTTCCATCGTTCCATGTGCAGCGGGCGGATCCATTCCATTTCTTTCTTCCGAGTGCATTGCGGTGCTGCGCAACATCCAGAGCGCGTTCCCGAAGGCGTGGCAGAGGTACAGTTTTGTGGACGCGTTCAATCCTCTTTCGGGCTGGTATGACACGGACGTGATCGGGATTGATTTGGGCATCATGATGCTGATGGCGGAGAACCAGCGCACCGGCTTCGTCTGGAATACATTCATGAAGAACCCTGAAGTTGTGGGCGCGATGACTGCGGTTGGGTTCCAGTAGCGTGCTGCGGATTATGTTAGTTCAACCGCTAATTTTCCCGGAATACAGCGCCATGCCCACGACGGCGTCAATTCCCAGTGCGTCGAGGCTGTCGATCTCCCCCTGCTCGGTGATACCACCCGCTACTACGAGGTGTCGTGCGGTGGCGCGCCGGATGGAATGAACCGTGCCCATCGGGATTCCGCCCATCAAGCCTTCGGTGTCGATATGGGTATAGAGGAAGCTCTCGCAGAACGGCTCTAGCTCGCGAATCATGTCGAAAGCAGTGATGGCAGTGTTCGTGCGCCAGCCGTCAATCGCGACTCGGCCTCCTCTGGAGTCGAGAGCAAACATTAGAGCTGCTGTCGGAAGGTTGTCTGCCAACGCGCGCGCGTGCTCTTGGTTGATCCTTCCATCAATCAACAATGCCGAACCGATGATGACCTTGCGCGCCCCCATGCTCAGAAGTTCCCGCGCAGTTTCGAGGTTGCGGATGCCGCCGCCAACCTGGCAGTTCAGGCGGGCGACGATCTGCTTCACCAGCGAGCGGTTGTTACCGGTGCCCCGCGCGGCGTCGAGGTCGATGAGTTGGACGATGGGATACTTCGAGAAGCGGTCGATCCAATAGTCGAAGTTGTCGAACTCCAGTTTCTTCTTCTCGCCCTGGACCAACTGCACGATCTTGCCGTCCATGAGATCGATCGACGGAATCAGCATGGCCACCTCACTGGGACGTTGGCGGCGAGTAGTTCGCGTTTCAATTGTCCGATGTTTTCGATGCCGAAATGGAAGATGGAAGCGGCAAGAGCGGCGTCGGCGCGCCCGCTGCGGAAAACGTCTATGAAATGTTGTGGCGAGCCGGCGCCACCCGACGCGATCACGGGAATCGAAACTGCGTCGGCCACAATCTGCACCAGCTCACAGTCGAAACCAGCCTGGGTCCCGTCGCGGTCCATTGAGGTGAGCAGGATTTCTCCGGCACCGCAATCGGCTGCTTCCCGCGCCCATTGCAGCGCGTTGCGGCCTGTGGGAATTCGCCCTCCGGCAACGAACACCTCGAAACTGCCGTTCATCCGCCGGGCATCGATGGCCACCACGACCGCTTGCGAGCCAAAACGAGCGGCGATTTTTCCGATTAGCGCCGGGTCCTTCTCGGCAGCCGAGTTGATGGTTATTTTGTCGGCGCCGGCCTCGAACACGGCTTCGGCATCGGAGAGTTCACGGATTCCTCCGCCGACCGTGAATGGAATAAACAAACCGCGTGCGGTGCGGGAGACGACATCGAGCATAGTCTGTCGGTTATCGCTGGTCGCTGTTATATCGAGCAGAACGATTTCGTCCGCGCCCTCGCGGGCGTGAGCAGCGGCACAGTCCGCGGGGTCGCCGGCGTCGCGCAGATTATGGAACTGCACGCCTTTCACGACCCGGCCGTCGTCCACGTCGAGACAGGCGATGATGCGCTTGGTCAGCACTGAACCTCACAGAAATTCTTCAGGATGAGAAGCCCCACGGTCCACGATTTTTCCGGATGGAACTGGACTCCGAAAATATTTTCTTGTTCGACGATGGCGGAAAACTGCGCTCCATATTCGCTGGCCGCCGTAGTGGCGGCAACCACCGGCGCTTGAAAAGAGTGGGTGTAATACACGAAGGAGTCGGGCGCGACGTTACGCAGCAGGCGCGAACCTTCTTTGTCCGAGTTCTGACGGACCACCAGCGAATTCCATCCCACGTGCGGCGATTTCACCGATGACGGAAACGGCCGGCATCTCCCGGCGAGAATTCCTGCTCCCTTAAATTCGGGAGCCTCATCGCTACCCTCGAACAGCCACTGCATTCCCAGGCAAATCCCGAGGAATGGCTTGCCGGCTCTCGCGCCTTGCAGCACGGCGTCTCGCAAGCCCGTGTTGTCGAGGCCACCCAACGCGGAGAAGTGGCCGACTCCAGGCAGAACGATCTTGTCCGCCGTTGCGACGACTTCAGGCTGCGTGGTTACTACGGCTTTGGCGCCGAGATAGTCAAACGCCTTCCTCACCGAATTCAGGTTGCCGGCGCCGTAATCCACAATGGCGATCATTGGAGCAATAGGAGGCATCACAGAAGCCCCTTGGTGCTCGGCAGCATGCGTCCGAGGCGCCGGTCGCGGGAGCAGGCTACGCGAAGCGCGCGCGCGAAGGCTTTGAAGAGCGCTTCGATCTTGTGATGGCTGGAGCGCCCGTAAAGCACACGGGCATGAACATTCGCGCGCGCGCCGCGTGCGAAACCCTCAAAGAAGTCGGACACGAGTTCCGTTTGCAGATCGCCGACTCGCGTGGCTCGGACCTTGGTCTGAACCACGGCCACCGCCCGGCCGCCAAAGTCCACTGCCGCCACACCTAGAGTCTCGTCCATCGGCATCAAGAAATATCCGGCTCGCAGGATGCCGCGCCGGTTGCCCAGAGCGCGGTCGAATGCTTCGCCCAAGGCTATGCCGACGTCTTCCACGGTGTGGTGCTGATCCACATCCAAGTCGCCCAGAGCGGCGAGTTTCAAGTCGAACGCACCATGACGCGTGAACAGTTCCAGCATGTGATCGAGAAAACGGATCCCGGTGGAGACTTCGTACTTTCCACGGCCTTCAATGGTGAGGGCAATTCGAATTTCTGTTTCCGAGGTCTTGCGATTCAGTTTGGCTTTCCTCACGCCCGCACTCCTGTTGGCAAACTAGTCCGCAATCCAAGCTGCTCGACCACGTCGCGCAGAGCAGTGAGGAGAATCTCTGTATGTCCATCCGATCCCACCGTCAGGCGGACGCAGCCTTCACAACCGGGATCAGCGTGGCGGTCTCGAACCAGAATTCCGCGATCACGCAGGGCTTGAACGAACTCCGAATGAGCGGAACCAATGTGCACGAGCACGAAATTGGCGTGGCTCGGCCAGTAATGCAACCCGAGGTTGCCAAGTTCCTGCTGCAATTTATCGCGGTTCCTTAGCACTTGCGCGACATAGCGGTTGACGTACTCCTGATCTTGAAGAGCCTCCGGCAGGACTGCGAGGGCGGCGGCGTTGACGTTGTACGGCGAGGCCATGCGGCGGAGCATCGCCATCTGACGGGCTTCTCCCGCGAGCACGCCGATTCGCAAACCAGCAAGACCGTAGGCTTTGGAAAAAGTCCGCGCCACGAAAAGGTTCTCGATCTGCCGCGGTTGTTCAACAACCGTTTCTTCGTGAAATTCGAAATACGCCTCATCGACGAGCACGGCGGCCTGCGGTGCCGCTTGCGCAACCTGTATCAGGGCAGTGCCTGCAACCACTGCTCCGGTTGGATTATTAGGATTTGCCACTGTGATTAGCCGGGTACGCGGGCTGAGTTGAGCGAGCAGGTGTTGCGTGGGAAATACGAAATTGTCACCGGCGCGCACTTCGACAACGCGCGCGCCTTCGGCCTGAGCGAAGATGGCATACATGGCGAACGTGGGCGTAACTATGAGCGCTTCATCCCCCGGATCGAGATACGTGGAACAAAGCAAGTGGATCGCTTCGTCGACTCCATTGGTGAGCAGAACCTGTGCCGGATCGAGTCCGAGGAAATCGGCGACTTCTTTTTCAACCGGCTCGCGTTCGGGGTAGCGGGCCAGCAATTCCGTATCGAGCGACCGCAGCCGCGCCAGCACGCGCGGCGAACATCCTACAGTGCTCTCATTGAAATCGAGACGCAGTCCGGTGCGCCCCGCCAAAGGAGGCCGATAAGCGTGCAGATTTTTCACCGCTTCGCGAGCTTCAAGCATGGGAGCACCTCACTCGGAATGCCTCCGCGTGCCCCTTCAAACCTTCGGCATTAGCCAGCGTAATGCCCGGCGGCGCGATTCGGCGGATTCCCTCGCGGGATACTTGTTGGCAGGCAATGACGCGGACGAAATCGAGCACGCTGAGGCCGCCACGCACACGCGCCATCCCGCCTGTGGGCAACACATGGTTCGGTCCGGAGATGTAATCGCCTGCGGCCTGGGGCGTGAACTCATCCAGAAAAACCGCGCCCGCGTGCTGGACCGCCGGCACCAGCGCCGCCGGGAGCGTGAGATGCTCGGGCGCGATGCGATTCGATATCTCGACAGCTTGGTCAAGAGACGCGACCAGAAGAATGGCGCCGCGACGCGAGAGTGATTGTGCAGCGATAGGGTTGGCACGCGTGCGCTTCTGCACCTCCTTCTGAACTCTTGTCGCTAACGCGCGCGCGGTTGTGATGAAGATGCACAGCGCGTCGGGATCATGTTCAGCCTGGGCTACAAGGTCGGAAGCGATGCATACCGGATCGCCGTCTGCGCTGATGATTACGGCTTCGGTCGGACCAGCCAGGAATTCAATGGCGCAATCGAAAGCTACGAGCTTTTTGGCGGCGGTAACGTAACCGTTGCCCGGACCGACGATCTTGTCCACGCGCGGAATTTCTTTAGTTCCATAGGCAAGGGCAGCGATGGCCTGTGCTCCACCGACTCGGTAGAACTCACGCACGCCGAGGTATGCAGCCGCTGCCAAAGTTGCCTGGGCAGGGCGCGGAGACGCGACTCGAATCTGTTTGACACCGGCGACCTGGGCTGGAATCACGGTCATGAGTAACGTAGACGGCAAAGGATAGCGGCCGCCCGGCACATAGCATCCTACCGATTCCAGAGGGCGCACCAATTGGCCTACGAAGACGCCGGGCTGGATTTCGCGCCGCCACTCTTTCTCCCCGTCCTTGGGCGCCTGCCATTCGGCATAGCGGCGGATGTTGCTCGCAGCCTGCTTGATCGCCTCCTGGAGCTCTGGATCTGTTCGCTCCCACGCCTCCTGGAGAAGGGCTTCGGGAACACGGAGTGGCTCGGCTTTGCTCAATCCCTCCCAACGCGAGGCGTAGCGGCGTAGTGCGCGATCACCATTGCTCCGGACGTCATTCACAATTCGGCGCACTACCGGCTCGACGTCTGCCAGATCAGTTGCACCGCGGTCGGCCAGCGCAGTCACAAGACGAACCTGTGCGGCGCCTTCGAGAATGCGCATCACATCACGACCTTATTCAGCGGATATTCGACGATGCCCTGAGCGTTGGCTTGCTTCAGCCTCGGTATCAGCGACCAGGCGGTGTGCTCCTCAATGACCGTGTTGACGGCGACCCACTCGCCGTCGGCCAGGGGAGCAACGGTCGGATTCTTCAACGCGGTCAGAAGGCCGAGAACGGCGGGCAAGTCTGCTTTGCGAACGTTGAGCATCAGACCCACGCGACCATGTGCGGCCATAGCCCCAGTGAGCATGACGGCCAGGTTCTCAATTTTTTCTCGCCGGGAATGGTCGGCCCAGGCGGCCTTGTTCGCGACCAGCTGGGTGTTGGACTCAAGAACTGTTTCGAGGATTCTTAGGTGATTGGCGCGCAGCGAACTGCCCGTCTCCGTGACTTCGACGATGGCGTCTGCCAGCAAGGGTGGCTTGACTTCGGTTGCTCCCCAGGAGAACTCGACCCGCACGGCAACGTTCCGGCTCGCAAAATAATTTCGGGTAAAACTAACCAGTTCGGTGGCAATGATGCGGCCGTCAAGGTCTTCGAGTTTCTGGAAGCCCGAATCCTCCGGGACGGCCAGCACCCACTTGACTTTGCCCATGCTCTGTTTGGCATAGATCAGGTCGGTAACCTTGACTACTTCGAGGCCGCTTTCTAGCACCCAGTCCAAGCCAGTCAAGCCGGCATCCAGGGCTCCATGTTCGACGTACCGGGCCATTTCCTGGGCACGAATGAGGAGGCATTCGATCTCGGGATCATCCGTGGAGGCGAAATAAGAACGGGCGTTGGTATACACGCGTAGCCCGGCACGCGTGAAGAGGGTTAACGTTGCTTCCTGCAAACTTCCTTTGGGGATCCCCAGTCGCAGTTTCATAGCGCAGCTCGTTCTTCCTCAAGTCGAGCTGCGAGGGCGCTTCCCAAAGGTAGTTCTTGCGTGAAGCAGGAACGTGTCCCGGTGTGGCAGACCTTGCCCTCGCCCAGCACACGGACGCGCAGGAGTACCGTATCCCGGTCGCAGTCGGTCCAGGCTGCAACCACCTGCAGACGATTGCCGGAGCTCTCTCCCTTGGTCCACAGCGTCCGGCGGGTGCGGCTGTAGAACGTCACGAATCCGGTGCGCAGGGTCTTGTCCAGAGCTTCCCGATTCATAAAGCCCACCATCAGGAGCTCGCCGGTGCCCGCATCCTGAATGACAGCGGGCGCCAGCCCTTGCATCTTGTCGAAGTCGATTTCCATTGGATCCTCCTCATCTCCGTGCCAGATTTTCAGAGCTCGGCCAAAAGCAAAAAGCCCGCTGGGCGAGTTGTGCGCCAGCGGGCTTGGATTTCCTATGAGTGCTTCTTGGTTATCCGTAGTCCCCCGCCGACACGCTCATCGCATGGTGATGATGGTGATGGCGATGGGTCAGCGAAGTCATCGTGAACATGATACTAGGGCAGTGGAGATATGGTTGTCAATCTGTTGCTAGATGAGGGTGGGCCAGATTTTCAAAATAGGTGCGCAAGGGAAAAGGGCCAGGCTATCGTTCCAGTGGATAAGACCAAGTAGTTAATGTAGCGCGTCGAAATAGTAACGGCGGCATCGGTCGCCCCATTCTTTCCACGGTCTTTGCTTGACTGGGTGAAACGCTACCCTTCGTTTTGCCACTATTCTTTAAAATAAGAAGAACCTTCTGGGAGATTGGCAAACTTCCAGGAGAGCGAAAAGCCATTTCCAAGGAGAAAGGGATGAAAGCGAAAGCCGGCAGTGCAGTATCGCTCAGTCCGCTGGTAGACCATGTGGTGATCATCGTCAAAGAAAACCACACATATGACAACTATTTCGGCACCTTCCCGAATTCGGAGGGCGACAACAAACTAGGGAAGGAGCCGAATCCTCCGAATGTCAGCCCGGACCATCGCCATGAAACCTGGATGACGCGTGATTCGGACCAGCGGTATCGGGTGCAGTATTCCGAGGCGGACATCCCGACCTACTTTGCGCTGGCGCGCCAATACACGATTTGTGACCATTTCTTTTCGGAGGTAGCGGGGCCCTCGACTCCCAGCCACCTCATGCTGATTACGGCTGATTCTCCTGTCATAAACAATCCACCCTTTAGCTCATCGCCAACAAATTTATACAATTTGAGCTCAATGCCGCTTGCATTGCAGAAAGCGGGACTTACCTGGGGGAACTACGGTGGTTATGCGTTTCACTACATACGCGAACTGGCCGCGCTTCCGGGGAATCACAGCCGCGATTTGTTTGCCCATCAGGCGGCCGCAGGCCAGCTCCCTTCCGTCTCCTGGGTCTATGGGGACGGTAACCCCCCGTACAGCGAACATCCCAGGCAGAACATTACCTCAGGTTCGGAATGGACCGGGCAGCAGATTCAGGCCATCGTGGATGGCGGGTTGTGGCCGCGCACGGTCGTTTTTGTTACCTGGGATGACTGGGGCGGATGGTACGACCATGTCGTTCCACCCAATGTTGAAAAATGGGACAGCCGCCGCGCCCAGTATCCGGGAGACGCGCATCCAGAGTTTGACGGCCAACAGTTCCGATACGGTTCCCGTGTTCCTTGTCTCGTCATCAGTCCATATGCGCGGAAGGGATATGTCTCGCAGACGCAGCACTCCCACATCAGCCTGGTGAAGTTCTGCCAGGAATTGTTCGGCGTTCCGTCCATTAATCCTCGGCTGGATACGGCCGATGACATGTCTGATTGTTTTGATCCGGCGCAGGCGCCGCTTGCGCCACCGAAGCTTCCGGCACCAACCGCGCTGGGCCGCGGAGGAAGTGGGGGAGCGGGGCCGGTACATCCGCCGCCGAAACCTAAACCAAAGCCAAAGCCGAAACCGAAACGGAAACCGAAACCGCGTCGGACACGTAAGTGATCCCTTGCGGTCCCAGGGTTGCCGCTGTGTTGAATTGGACTGAACCCGTGGACATCGCTGGAAAATTTTGAGGTTGGGAGAAGCATGGAGAGCTAGCCCGGTAGTACTTGTGGGTGGCTGCTATGCCGCTGATAGCGGTATCGTGATAGGAGGAATCAAGAGTAGAGGAGGTCACATGAGCACCAAAGAAACCACGGAACTCCGGCGTCCGATGAATGTTTATGTTCGGCGAGGCTCGAGTGCGGAGAAGGCGTTCAGGAAACGCGCTGGATCACCTTCGCCAAAGGCGATTGCGCCAGGTATTGCACCTACTCCGGATCACGATCTCAAGTATCAGGGCGGAAAGACAATTCAGGACTTGAGATTCATAAATTTCTATGTCGGTGGCGATGCCTGGGACAAGGGTGATATCGCAAATATCGATAAGTCCCTCTCCGCGGCAATGTCCGACCAGAATCTCAACAATGTGATGGTGCAGTACTTTCCTGGTCCGATTACTACTACTTTTGATGGCTCCCAAACCCTGCCTGGCTCCCCTCCGGCGCTCATGTCACAAGGGGATGTCGAGCAACTGGCGGCGGCCTTCTACAGCGGAGGTAAGCTGACCGGTCTTGACCTGACGACGACGCTTTTCAACTTCATGCTTCCGTCCGGAACCGTGTTGAATACCGACACGGCGACTACGGGTGGCGGAGAGCATGTGGTGTCCGGCGCCAAAAGGCGGGCGGCTGTGGCGAAATCGCATGCCGTCGCGCCCAAGGCCCTCGTGCCTAAAGATGATGCTGATTCTCTCAACGGGCTCGGCGGCTACCACGGCTCGGTTCATGTTTCCGGTACCGACATCGTCTATTACGCGGTTGGCGTTTACTCGCAAACCGAAGCCGATGGAACGGTGAACGGCATCCCAGTGTTTGACCAGCCCTGGAAGAATGTGGTCGCCACCTTCTATCACGAACTGAATGAGGCTCGAACCGACGCGGATGTTGAAGATGCAATCCGTGCCGGGAACAACCCTAACGCCAACTCGTTCCTTGGGTGGGTATCCGATCAGGGCGAGGAGATCGGCGATTTTCCGGTGTCCGAGGCCGGTGGCGATTTGACTTTGGTTTTTCAGGAGGTGGAACTCACGGACAACAGCGGTACGGTTCCCGTGCAGTTCATGTATTCAGACGCGGTCCACGGACCTGAGGGGCCTATTGCCCAGGCGCACGCACCGGTCAATAGTCTTCAACGAAGAAGCGCGTAGTTCTTCCTTAAACGAAGCGCCATAGACGAGAGCCGAGTGGGCGCACCGACTCGGCTCTTGCTCATCTCTTGCTCGTCTCTTGGGTTCGGGATTGCTACTTGCCCTTGTAGAGATCCGGAAACTGTTGCCGAAGGTGAGCAACTTTTGGCGCATCGTTATAGACGATGTAGGGACTGTCGGGATGACGGGTGGCGTAATCCTGATGGTAGGTCTCGGCGGGATAGAAGGCTTTCAACGCGACCACTTGAGTCACGATGGGACGCGGGAAGACTTTGGCCTTGACCAGTTGCGCGATGAACGCCTCGGCAATTCGCTTCTGCTCATCGTTGTTGTAGAAAATGGAAGAACGATACTGGCTGCCGGTGTCTGGTCCCTGACGGTTCAACTGAGTGGGATCGTGCGCGACTGAGAAGAAGACTCGAAGAAGTTGTCCGTAGGTGATTTGCGACGCATCGTACGTGATCTTCACTGATTCCGCGTGGCCGGTGTCACCGTTGCTTACTAATTCATACTCCGCAGTGCCGGCTGCGCCGCCGGAATAGCCTGAGGTGGCGCTGATCACGCCCTTCACGTGCTGGAAGACGGCCTGAATGCCCCAAAAACAGCCGCCGGAGATGACGGCGGTTTGCTCAGACTTCGCCGGCGTCAGCGTGGCGTCCACGGCAGGGTTGGGGACGATGAAGCTGGCGCGGTCGCCGGCATTGCAGGCGACGACGCCTGCGAGGGTTACCATCAAGAGCAGAGCAGATACGCGCGAGTAGAAGCTAGACATAGATACGACGAACTCCTTCGAACGCTCCCATAGACTCGATCCGAGCACTTCTTTAATAGAGTCGGCAGCCCGACAAAAAGTTACGGGTATTGCTGATCGAGCGCCGGGCGCCCCAGCCGGGGCGGCACAAGCCCAGGGGCAGAGATGGACTGGCGAGGCGCCCGTCGCTCCATCGTTCGTTTTTCATCGGATACTCATCACGCGTTCGTCAGGTACTTTTTCATGCAGCGCACACAGGGAGAGTAACCTTGCCGCTCGGCCTCGGCGGCGGTGATTGTCCGCAGCTTCGTTTTTTCGTGGATGAATTCGCATCCGGCAACGTGAAACAGTTTCCCATCTTCCGAAACCACGACCATCATGTTCGGGGGCACGCCGATGCCCGGTCGCGCATGTTCGGAACGCAGTTCAGGAGCGTGGAACGCTGAGGAGCGGGCCACCTCGATGGTGCCGGCGACCAGGCATGCTGCGGCTGCGGCGACCATCCATCCTAAAAAGCTCCTCCGGTTAACCGGCATATTCTCGTCTAATCTCCGGTGAAGACGATGGCTGAATCCGAGGGGCACTTCGAGCATCCGTTCATCGCCATACAGCTGCAGGACGTTGCGGGTGCCGTCCACTATGGCGGAGCAGCGCCTGCAGCCGCGGATGTGTTCCTGCATGGCTGCGCGCAAATTGGGTTCAACTTCGCCGTCGAGATAGTTTGATACTTCGCGCCAAACTTCTTCGCAGTTGACTACCATGGCTTCGTCCCCTTTACGAAAGACAACTTACTGGCCATACTCCAGGCGCCGCCGAGGCCGGGCGCGAGCAGATCGCGAAGCATCAGGCGCGCTCGCATTAACCGAGTTTTGACCGATGCCGCGGAAATTCCGAGCGCCTTGGCGGTTTCCTCGATGCTGAGGTGTTGCATGTCTCGCAGGACAAAAACTTCACGGTAGATTTGTCCCAACTCGGCCAGCGCCTCGGCGAGTTTCTGCCGAATCTCATTGCGCTCCAGCGTTTCCGACGGAATCTCCCGCCAGTCGGCGAAGTCGCGAGGCGTATAGTTGCCTTCCTCGTCCTGGCGATCCGCAATCGGTTCCATAATGTTGGCGTGTGCTTTCCTTCTTCGCATACGCGCCTCGTTGACGGTGATCTGGATGAGCCAGGTGCTGAATCGCGCTTCCGCGCGAAACTGCCGGAGGTGTTTGAAGGCCTTCAGCACCGCCTCCTGCGCCGCGTCCTCGGCGTCGGCTTCGTTCCGTAGAATTGCAAAGGCTGCCGCGTACACGCGGCGTTCATAGGGGCGAATCAACTCGTAGAAAAGTTCGTGCTCGCCAGCCAGGACACGCCGGACGAGCATCTCTTCGTTGAATTGTTTGGCTGGATGCTCCAGCGAAATCGCCCTTTCCGGCATCGCTCCCCACCGTTGAATCGACACCCATTATGCCCGACAAATTGCCCTTCTGTAGAGACGGGGCTTGCCCCGTCTCTACGGGAGGAAAGAAACTTAGGTTCGGATTCTCCAGCCTAGTGTGATTCGCGAGCGCGACGTAAGTTTCGGCGTCACTTTGAAGTTCCAGCACTGGAAAATCCACCACTTTTGTGCCATTTTTGCCCGATTCTCCACAGCCTTCCACCAGCTTGCTACTTGCATTCCCACATACAAGTTCCGGATAATCATGGACAAGAGTTGATCGCCGTGTATCGCTACAGTCGCGCAGACCTGCTGCGCATTCTTCGGCTTATTCCTCGCCAGCTTCAGACCTGGGAGAAGGCGGGATTGGTAACGGCGGGCGAAGAGTATTCCTTCTTCGATCTTGTGCAGATCAAGAAAGTGCGCGACCTCTGCGCCAAGCGGGTTCGGCCGGCAGTCATCCGGCAATCGCTTGAAGCCATGCAGAAACAGGTTGCCGGCATGGAGAATCCGCTGCTCGAGGCCGGCGCCTATCAGAGCGGACATCGCATCGCTTTCCGGCATCAGGGGCGGCTGCTGGAGCCCATCGCCGGGCAGTTCATGTTTGATTTCTCGTCCGAAGAAAGAAAAGTGGTAACCAGCTCACCGCGTAATGGACCGGAACTGGTGGTTACCGACGTTGCCGACTTGTTTGCGCGCGGGATCGTGCTGGAAGAAAATCCCTCCACGCAGAGCGAGGCGATCACAGTCTATTTAAAGGTTCTTGAAATGGATCCCATTCACGCCGCCGCGCACATCAATCTGGGCACGCTGTACTACAACCGCCAGGAATACGCGCTTGCCGAAAGGCACTACCGTTCGGCGATTCAGATCGATCCACGCTACGCGCTCGCCTATTTCGACCTGGGGAACGTGCTCGACGAAACCGGACGCGTCGAGGAAGCCATCAAGACTTATAAGACCGCGATTCAACTTGCGCCTACCT
>Ga0210400_10001606_pt1 | contig 22165 bp, 15 predicted proteins | sample IncBWH26MmetaG_FD_155456 | JGI IMG/M metagenome (GOLD analysis project Ga0210400, IMG submission 155456) | Forest soil microbial communities from Barre Woods Harvard Forest LTER site, Petersham, Massachusetts, United States - Inc-BW-H-26-M | ecosystem: Environmental > Terrestrial > Soil >...
CACGGTGACGAGCGCCGCGGAGATCTGCGTTGCCACCTTGAAGCTGCTCGAATCGATGATGCGCACTTCGCCGCTCTTGGTGCGCTTGGTCGGCGGGTGCTGCATGGTGCGAAATGCGAAATCAATCGGCGACGAGCCCAGCGCCCCTCCCGCGACGCGCTGATCTTCCGCAAGCGGCCCAGGGACTTCCGCTTGGAAAATAAACAGTTCTTTCGTCGGCATCTTTTCCACGGCCCGCTGGCTGACGCCAAAATTTTTCGCCACGACGTCGCGCGGTGTGTGCGCCATCCAATCCGACAGCAGCACCGTTTCGTACTCCGAGAAGTCCCCGTCGTCGAACACCAGCAGGAATTCGGCGCCATCTGGATGCAGCCCTTGAATCGAATGCGGAATGCCCGTGGGGAAGTACCACAGATCGCCCTCTTTCACGTCCGTGACGAAGCTCTTGCCGTCCGCATCGATGCACGTGATACGCGCGTTGCCGTACAGCATGAAGGCCCACTCCGCCGCCGTGTGCCAATGTAGCTCGCGGACGCCGCCCGCGGTCAGCCGCATGTCCACGCCCGCTATCGTCTTCGATACCGGCAATTCGCGAACGGTAACCTCGCGCGACCACCCTCCCTCGTGCAGCCGCTTGTGCGCGAAGGAGAACGGATATTTGAACGTTTGCACTCCTCCGGCGTCCGAGATCAGCGGGTTGTTGGAGTCCGGGTTCGCCGCATCAATAGCCGAATTCGTCGGGCCGGGATCGCTCGCGCTCCGATCCGTCTTCGCCTTTTGTGGGGTCTCCTGCTCTTGTCCCACAAGCTCTTTTGCGGACAGCATGCCCGCAGCCGCAAGCGCTGCCGAGCTAGCTCCCAAAAATCCACGCCGCGTCAATCGGTCTTTCTCTCGTTCGCTGCTCATATCGTCGCCTTTCCGGATCGAAACTAAGTAGGACAGCCATTTCTGGCTGTCCGCTGTCGCTCTGAATTCGAGCGCGAGGACTCGCCGCTCCGCGTGAAAAGAACGCGTCAAGGACACGTGAAATAAAAGAAGCTAAGAATGAGATGGTTCGCCCGAATCTTTCGGTTGTGTCATAGCGAACATCGCAAGCGATCTGTGCTCTGGAAATCACGGCGAGTTCTGGGCCCCTAGTTAGGAGAAACAACCAGCAGACAAGCGTCGAAAGTACATAACAGCCCACGCCTGCAAGTCAAGCGCCCGCCGCCTCTTCTGCGTCATCCCGACCGAAGTGGGCCGGTTTTTTCCTGCGCACGTTTTCAGTGCGCCGGCCCACGTAGTGGAGGGATCGTGGCAACATTACAGCCTGCCTCAACTCGATGAGACCCAACCGGCCAACCCCGAACCTCCGCGATGCCGTCCCTTCTTGTCATCCCGAGCCCGTCTCACCGCGAGGGTCCTGCTTTTTCTTTTCCGATCACGATTACCGTGATAGGTTCAATGGAAGCGCACGGCGAGCTTCATCAAACAATCGAGAATCGCGCGGGCGTTGCAAAGATTTTCGTCGAGATAAAGAACGAAGTCGTCAGGCGGCGATGGGGAGAGGGAGCGCGCGCTCCCAGCGGATGGCTTCTTCGATCTCCTGCGGCGTGCGGCCATATTCTTCGGCGAGTGCTGCGATAGACTCCCGTGCGTTGAAACGGGACGCGATTATAGCAGTAGAGATACCTATACCTGCGATAATTGGTTTGCCGAAGCCGATCATGGGATTGATCTCGATGGTCTTGGGCTCGGAAGCGCGAGGCTCGACCACGAACGGAAAAAACCGGAAGAGACCTTTGGGATCGGTCTCCACACGTTCCAGGTACATGCGATAAAAATCGAGATTCAACTGCGACGATTTCGCGGAAACGTTGACCAGTCTGTCCATCCGCTCGATGAAGAGATCCTTGCGGTCGGTGAGAAAAACCTGCGTGACAAGCGGATGTGGCTGCGGAGTTTGTTCGCTGATTTTCCGCAAGGCGGTACGCACTTTCGGAAGTTTCAAATTGTAGAGCTTGGTCATCGCCGCGAGCGCGTGAGACTCCAGCAAATTCATGAAAGAAAGGCGGACCGGGTCGGACGCAGCAGTCTGAATAATAGGCGGAATGTTGCGCGAGCCCAACCAATAGCGGAGCGTGCTCACCGGAACCTTGAGGTACACGGCAGCCTCAGAAATGCCGTAGGCAGCCTGTTCGTAGAGTATTAGATTTTGGGCGGTCATGTGCACGCCGTCCTGTGTGGCGCAGGTGTCCATCTATACTATCATTTCGGGTATCAGGCGAGATTAAATGCAACGGCCGCACGCTTGAAAGGCACAAGAATGCCACCTGCCCAGGAATCCTATTGACACCGGAGATGGCGAACATGGCTGATCTTGTCATTCGATTCATCATTCAGATGGGAGACGACGCGAGCTTTGACGGTGGACCTTCGTTTCATAGATGGCTGCCAAATGGAATTGAAGACGCGATAGAGATGAATGTGGACCTTGGGCACCTTCAGCTTTGGTTTGAGAGAAGGGGCTACACGGAAGGAATGGTGCACTTCGACTTTGAACGCCACGAAGTCGACCCCAACATCGTGCCGAAGCAGGGCAGGCTCGACGCAGGTCCGTTATTCGGGAGACTGCATCTGGCGAACGTCCCACGTGATGTCGCTGACGCACTCAGACAAGAGCTGATCGGCGATGCCCGTTACGTTGCTTTTGGCAAGAGCGTTGTGAAATCGGTGCATCCGATCATCGAACGCTTGCTCAGGCTGTTTCGCGAGAGATACGGTCAGCATTGGCTGAAAGTGTTGGAACCTTGGGATTCCCGAAGACTCTCTCTTGGGGCGATCTGCTTAGACTGGAATATGAGTTGGAGTGATGACAACGGGGCAGACTGGCACCCTTTCAAGCCGGATAAGTCAGTCCGAAGCTACGATGCAATAGAGTCGACGAAATTCAATGAATACTTGACTCAATCGGACTGGTTCGACCTTAAGACCGCCGTGGAAAAGGGAGACGATTCTTCGTTGGCTACCGAAATGGTGACAAACAGTCACCGCCTACTTTCAGAAGCTGAATTGCGTCATGCGGTTGTCGAGGCCGTGTCAGCCCTTGAGGTCGCGATCTCTGATGCAGTGCGTGTTCCAATCAAGGGATCGGGCAGGTTGACGGTTTCGGCCGCCTCATTCCTGAAAGATACACCTTTAAAGACGAGGCTTGTCGTCGCTGCGTCATTCCTTGGCGGAGCCCATGCCGCAACAATCGAGGATGCACTTGCCGGCATAGAGCTGCGCAATCGAGTGGTTCACGAAGGATTTGTACCGGGCCAACAGAATATCAAACAGATTCGAGCAGTTCTGGAAGTAGCAGCCATGCTTGTACCCGGTCCGCGAATAAAGTTTCCCGTTCTGTCCGGCTCGAACTCCGTTGCGGAGGCTGACGCCTGGGAACGAACGGGAGGCTACGCGCCCATAATGGTGGGCGGAATTAAAATCGCTGAAGCCTAATGCTCGGCTTCATTCGTGGCGCGCAAGCTCGGAAAGAGCGACTTTTGCATGCAGTACGCCTGGCGCCCACAAAGATATATAGCCGGACGGGTCAGCTCGGGAGGGTTGGAACTCCGCGCTCAGCCTGTAATCCGCCGTGCCTCTCGTTTCACTTCGTTGCGGCGATCTGCATGCGGTTAATCAGATCCTCGGCGGATTCGATTTTCGAATCTCGAAGATCTCTGCATAGTTCATAGGCTGGGCGGTTCACTCTTCTGAATAGACTGAGTTTAAGGTTTCCCGCGCGAATATGGTTTTCAAAAATGCTCATTGCCAATAATGCCCTGTGCTCCGGGGTCGTCTCGTCCTGCTCTCCACCACCAGCATCAGAAAACGCCCAATCAATGTTTCGGTAGATGTTGTCGATCGCACCAGCTTCTCTTAGCTGGTAAAACACATCCAATTGCGACTTGGCCCACTGATATACATCGGTTGGAAAGCCTTCGGTCTCGCAGAAAAGATAGAAGTCTTCTATTGGCCGCGCTCGTTCCCTGAGAAACATCGACAGGTGTCCGTAGTTATTTGCAAGCTCTGAGTACAGGCTCCGACGCATGTTCCGTCTCTTGTACCAATGGCTGATGATGAGTTTGATCGGTTCGGCGACTATCCCAACGGCGAAAGCGGCTAATGCGGTAAGGAGGATTTTCAGCCATTCAGGAAACTCCGATGTGGGCATACGGCACCGAGTGTATAACTCTTCTAAGTATTTGTGAAGTACCTTAATACGCGAGGCGTACGCTGACGGTTGTCTGTCCTTGCGCAGTTGACTCTTTGCAAGGGGGTGGGCGCTTTTCACTTTCGTTTTTGGACATCGAGCGGCGACTGTAAACCCCAGTTCCGGCGGGTGGGGGTATTTTGTTCCCATTGGTCCACCCGGTTTACGGGCTCGCCGCAAGCCACTCAATCCACAGCCTTTAATTTCTCACTTGACAAATAGTAACGAATGCGGTAATCTCTAGGTCAAGGTTTCGCTGACAGTGTCCCCGTTTCGTCCTTCCTTTCCCCCGCAATCCGATGTGTATCCGAAAGGGCCCGTGCCATCTTCCCCAGCTACCCGCTACTCACTACCGACCAACCACTTTTCTTCGCCCTTTATTTTCATAACCTTACGAATTGCTTTTCCCGCAACTCCCTTGTTTTCACAACCATCTGCGTTGCCCGGGGGTGTGGGGATCTCTGCGGTCCATCTCGTCACTCGCCACTCGTTTACCCAGCGCGTTGTCTGCGAAGGGCCACTTCCCCTTCACGGCGTTGCCTCTTGCTCTCAACTTTCAACTGTTGACTGTGAACTGCAGTTCCAGCCTCTACTAACTACCTTTAGAATCAACACTTGCAAAAGTGTAACAAAACAAAAGACTTTAAGTATATGCACAATCAACACTTATGCAAAAACCGGGGGGAGGGGGGTAGCCATCAACTAGCTCTGACGATGATCACTATTGTGGACTTTGCTTGTGTAGCGTCCACCTTCTGAGGTGGGCATCTTCTAGGTGTAAGATGGAGTCCTTCAACTTAAGGACTAACGATGACGACTACTGATGCCAACAATCGGATGAACCGGGCGCTGGATGCGGTCGATCCGCAGATTGCGGAGCTGCTTCGCGACGAAGCCAAGCGGCAGGCTACCGGGCTGGAGCTGATTCCCTCGGAGAACCTGGTCTCCGAAGCGGTGCTCGAAGCCATGGGCTCGATTTTCACCAACAAGTACGCCGAAGGCTATCCGGGCAAACGCTACTACGGCGGCTGCGAATATGCCGACAAGGTCGAGCAGCTGGCCATCGATCGCGCCAAGGAACTTTTCGGCGCGGAGCACGCCAACGTGCAAGCGCATTCGGGAACATCCGCGAACGTGTCCGTCTACATGGCCACGCTGAAGCCGGGCGACACGGTGCTGGGCATGAACTTGTCGCACGGCGGCCATTTGACGCACGGGCACCCGCTGAATTTCAGCGGCCGCATGTACAAGTTCGTCGCCTACGGCGTGCGCCAGGAAGACGAGCGGATCGATTACGACGAAATCGAAAAGCTGGCGCACGAACACAAGCCGCGCATGATTGTGGCGGGAGCCAGCGCGTATTCGCGCGTCATCGATTTTGAGCGCATCGGCAAAATCGCCAAAGCCGTGGACGCGATCTTCTTCGTGGACATGGCGCATATCGCCGGACTGGTGGCCGCGGGAGTACACCCGAGCCCGGTGCCCCACGCGGACATTGTCTCCACCACCACGCACAAGACGCTGCGCGGCCCGCGCGCCGGCATGGTGCTTTGCCGCGCGGCGTACGCGAAGGAAATCGATCGGCTGACATTTCCCGGCATGCAGGGCGGGCCGCTGGTCCACATCATCGGCGCCAAAGCGGTGTGCTTTAAAGAAGCGATGGAGCCGTCTTTCGGCGAATACCAGAAGCAGGTTGTCGCGAACGCGCGCGCGCTGGCCGCATCGATTGCCAAGCAGGGATTCCGCATTGTGACCGGCGGAACGGATAATCACCTTTTCCTGATCGAGCTGCACTCGCGCGGCTTGACAGGCAGCGACGCGGAAAAAGCGCTGGATCGCGCCGGAATCACGGTGAACAAGAACGCTATCCCGTTCGATCCCCTGCCCCCGATGAAGGCCGGCGGAATCCGCGTCGGCAGCCCGTCGATAACGACGCGCGGCATGCGCGAGCCGGAGATGGAGCAGATTGGCGCGTGGATCGCGGAGGTCCTGCTGCACATGGGCGACGCGGCTACGGAGCAGCGCGTGCGCAAGCAAGTGGCGGAACTCGCTGCGCGCTTCCCGATTTATGAGGCGCGGTTGACGCGCGCGCCGGAGCGGGTCGAGCACGCGCGCGTTTAGCGCTGCGGCGAAATTGAGCGCACGAGTGCATTTGTCGGCGCTGCGAAGAGAAAAGCAGGTCCCTCGCCAAAAAACGGCGGGCTCGGGATGACAATTTCGGGGGAGCGCTTGGTCCACGGATGCTCCCGCCAGTCCGACAGATGAACGTCAACGGATGACGTGGTGAATGGCGACAAATGATGTAATACGGGCGACGCACGATTTCGAGCGCTGGCTGGCGAAGCAGATCCCGCTGGTGCGCCGCGACGTGGCCCTGAAGCACCAGCACATGGCGGAGTCGCCATTCGCTTTTTTCCGCGCCACCTTTTACCGCTGGCTGCAACAGTGGCATGAACATTGCCAGGACGTCGCCAAAGCGCCGAAGGTGCTGGCCATCGGCGATCTGCACATCGAGAATTTCGGCACCTGGCGCGACGACGAGGGCCGGCTCATCTGGGGCGTGAACGATCTGGACGAAGTGTGGCCCGGGCCGTACACGGTGGATCTGGTCCGCCTGACCAGCAGCGCCTATCTCGCTATCTCCGGCGAGCATTTGAGCCTGACCAAGCGGGAAGCGGCGGAAGCGATCGAAGAGGGATATCGCGACGCGCTAAACGCAGGAGGCCGCGCGTTTGTCCTGGCGGAGCAGCATCAATGGCTGCGGCTGATGGCGCTCAGCAAGCTGCGCGATCCCGTGCGCTTCTGGGGGAAGATGGCGCAGAATCCGCCGTACACCGCCAAGCCGCCCGCGGAAGTGCGGCGCCTGCTGGAGGAATCGTTTCCCAGTCCCCGGCCCGCGTATGTGTTGAAGCGGCGGATTGCGGGCCTGGGGAGCCTTGGGCATCCGCGAATTCTTGCGCTTTCGTCGTGGAAGGGGGCGTACGTCGCGCGGGAGGCCAAAGCCATACGCACGTCGGCGTGGGCGTGGTTTAGCGGAGACTCCGCGCAGGAGCTGTACGGCCCGAAGCTGGTGCAAAGCGCCATTCGCGTGCAGGACCCGTGCGTGCGATTCCACGGGCACTGGCTGGTGCGGCGGCTGGCTCCGGATTGCTCGCGAATCGAGCTGGTGTCGCTGCCGCAGGAGCGCGACGAAGCGCGTTTGCTGTATTGCATGAGCTGGGAAACAGCCAACATGCATTTCGGTACCAAGCGGGCTATCCCACAGATAAAGCGGGACTTAGCGGCGCGGCGCGGCCGCTGGCTGCACAAAGCCGCGAAGGCCATGCTTAAGGCCACCATGGCCGATTGGGAAGTCTGGCGCGCGGGCTGGAAGCGCGCATTTTAGCGCTGCCGAAGCTCCCCGCAGCCACACGGACAGGACAGCCAGAAATGGCTGTCCCTTGCTCAGCCGGGCCAGCCGGAAAATTTTCCTGTGACTTTTGTCCGCTGTCCCAAGACTGGACCACCGGTCAGTAGATTGAAACAAACATTCCGCGTAGCTTCCCTAACCGGTGGGACGAAAGGTCATCGCTGCCGCGCGAACCGCTTCCATAGCCTTCCCAGGCTGTGTTGGGGATGGCGGAACGCCTCGGAGTAAAAGCCAAGTAACGGCGGATTCCGATGCAGAGGTGCGGCGCGGCGCGAAATCCCAAAATTCCTCTAGGTCCCAGGAGGGGAGCTGATGTTGGAGACGGAAGCGTTCCGCGAATTCAAGCAAGGCCTGTCATTTCTGCGCGACGATTACGCGGTGAAGGCGCTGCCGCACATGCGTCGGGCCGCGGAGTTGGACAAAAACAATCCCTACTACATGTCTTATCTGGGTGTGGTGCTGGCGCGCTCGGAAGAGAAATGGGGGGAAGCGGAAAGGCTGTGCGACCAAGCGGTTCGGATGAAGCGCAATCAGGCGCAGCTGTATCTGAATCTTGCGGAAGTGTATAGCGCAGCCGGGCGTCGCGAAGAAGCGCTGGAAGTGCTGGAGGCGGGATTGAAGTACGCTCGCCGCGACATTCGCCTGATGATTGCAAAGAGCCGGCTCGTGCCTCGCAAAACGCCGGTGCTGTCGTTTCTTTCGCGGCAGAATCCGGTTAACCGGCAGCTGGGCAAATTGCGGCATCGTGCGCTGCAGGCACTGGGGCAGGCATAGAGTTAGCTTTCAGCTTTCAGTTTTCAGTTTTCAGTTTAAAGGACGAGGAGCTACTAAAAACTAAGAGCTAAAAACGAAAAACCGAGGTTTTGGATTTCGGGAATTTCCTCCACCCCCAAACACGAAGAGAGGGCGTTCCGGCTCTGCCGGGACGCCTTTTCTTTTTTCGGTGGACCGTCCGGGCGCTCCGCGAGAAAAAATCGCGAGAAGGCAAATTCTTCAGTCTTTTATTTTTCAGCGGAAGTTTTTTTGGCAGGAGTTTTTTTGACGGAGTTTTTTGGCCGAAGAGTTTTCTGGCTGCGAAGGTCACTATTTGCCGGACAAGGGCGGGTCGAACGAATAGGTGTGCTGCGGACCGGTTTCGAGGAGCAGCTTGACGCCGATTCCGGTCAATCCATTGGGCAAAGGATCCTTTCGAACGACTTCCGCCAAATATTCGCGGTTGGTCGCGCCGGGATCCTGCGAGTACGGCATGATGAGGAACAGGCGCATACCGACTTCGTAGCCGGTTTCGCTGGTCTGAAAGTAAACGCCGGTGCGCGAGACGCTGATGGTGCCGCGCATGTCGTCAAAATGCTGGCGTTGCGGATCGGACGGACGGATGCGCATGAGTTGATTGAATTTGCAGCGGCGGCTGGCGCGTCGCTCGGACTTTCGGCGAGGCGTGGAAACCGGATTTTGCGTGAGCTTATCCATTTGCTGCTGAGTGTCCAATTTCGGAAACGGTCCATTCTGGACCGGCGTAGTTTGCTTGGACCGACGACCCGTCTCGCGAAGGGGCTCCGCGTCTAGTAAGACTAAACGAGGCGCAGCAAAAAGCCTATAGAGGAAACGTACCCGGTGCGCCGGAACGCCGCGCAGCGATGGTAGTACGGAAGTACCAGGGAAGGAAGGGGTCGGGTAAGAAGGCATTAACGAGAAATTCTCATTGGCGTGACATGAGTTTCGAACTGAAAATGCACTTTGGGTTTGGTACCGGAACGGGACTCCGGCGAGGGACTATGCGGAAGTGTCCGAGCTAACTTGGTCAACACCAATGAGATACAGCGCATGGAGATGAGAAGCTTCTCAGAGATGCGGTTGTGGAATTGCTGTGAAGAATGGCAATGTTCGGGCTAGATCAGGAACTGGCCGATTTGAGGTCGGAGAAGCCAAAGCATTTTTGGGGGAGTGTCGCACATGAGTGCAAGCGCACGGAGAAGTCTGGCAACTGAGGCGGAGGCACAAACTTCGAGACAGACTGCGGCGACGCAAGCCGCCAAAAATCAATCGGAGAGAGAGCCGGGGCCAGGGGCCGGCGAAACACCGTCGGCAAAGCTCAGCGTGTTTGTCGCGGCAGACAATCGGCTACTGCGAGAAGCTCTGGCACGCATGCTGACGAAGAAAGGCAGCATCGAGGTAACCGGCATGGACTTGGCGATGCCACTGCAAGCGGAATCGGTGGCGCAGACCGATGCGGATGTTTTGCTGCTCACATCACGAGGGACGCTGGATGAGGATCTGCGGATGATTCAGGGAGTGCGCGCGGCCGCTCCTGGAATACGCATCCTGCTGCTGGGCATGGCCAAGAACCATGCGGAATTCCTGCAGTGCGTGCGGGCGGGGATAAGCGGATACCTGTTGGATGACGCTTCCGCGGACGAAGTGGTGGAAGGAGTGCGCGCGGTGCATGCCGGTGAAGCCGTTTGTCCGGGGGCGATGTGCACGGCGCTGTTCCGGTATTTTGAAAGCGAAACAGCGGCGCTGCCGTGTGCGAGCGCGCGACGCAGGCTGGGCCTCACGCGGCGTGAGCAGCAACTCATCCCGCTGATCGCGCAAGGCTTGACCAACAAAGAGATTGCCAACCATTTTTCCCTTTCCGAGCAGACGGTGAAGAATCACCTGTATCGCATGAAGCACAAGACCGGCGCGGAAGACCGGCTGGATATTGTGCAGCTGTACCGCGTGCAGGGTTTTCTGGTCTAGGGAATCGCTAAAGTGGAAACGAAACACGGACCGGACAGCGATGCGGACGACGCACCAGGTCAAACATCGCAGCCCTCCTGCATGCGCATCACTACCAGCGTCATGTCGTCCCGTTGTGGCAGGCCATCGGCGAAACTTGATACTTCGTCCAGAATGCACTTGATGATTTGCTCTGGTGTCCCATCGGGGCACGAGCGCAGCAGACTCTCGAGCCCTTGCTCACCCCACTGTTCGCCGTCCCGGTTCTCCACTTCCGTGATTCCATCCGTGTAGGCGATGAAGACGTCGTCGATTTCGAGCTGAAAGCTCGAAGTCGTGAATTGCGGGTCTACTGAGATTCCCACGGGCATCCCTCCGGCTTTCAAGTGGAACATCCTGCATCTTCCATTGCGTGGACGGAGTACGATTGGTGGATTGTGGCCGGCATTCACGTATTTCAGCACGCGTGTGGACGGCTGATATTCTGCGTAGAAAAGTGATGCGAAGAAATTCATCGGAGAGGACTCGTAGACCAGCCAATTGACGTCCCCTATGAGCGTCGGAAGGTCCAAGTGGGGATGCAAGGCCTGCGCTCTAAGGGAAGCTTGGAGACTGGCCATAATCAAGGCCGCGCCGATTCCCTTTCCGGACACATCTCCGATCGCGATGCCCCATTTTCCCTCTTCTAATGCCAAGAAGTCGTAGTAGTCGCCTCCGATTTCTTGAGCAGGCTTGTAAAACGTTTCGCACGATAGACATGGAATCGACAGGCTCTGTGGCGGGAAGAACGCCCGTTGAACATCCTTGGCGCCGTCCAAATCCATCCCATGTTCCGCCGCAATTTTGTGAAGTTGCAGGGACTGGCCCGGTCGATAACGGTCGGCAAATAGCTCTCTAGCCAATCGCGTCAGTCCCAACCCAGTCTGCCGCCCATTAGTGGGCACAGCCCTAAGCGTCTTCCCGTGTCCGTCCTTCATCTGAACCATTTTGCTTGCACCTCAATGTATCTCCTCGGCGGGGCACCGGAAACCGCTAATGCTTTAATATGGCGAACCCTCGCTCGTGGGGCCACAGAGTACGAAACTGAGCAGAAACAGGTGTGAACTTCACGTCCCATTTGGGTGGATTCTTTGTGATGGGCCATATTATTGAAAAAAGGGTGGTTAGCGGTGAGCAGGACCCTGGAGTTAAGCCAAAATTGAGACGTAAGTACCCAAGGCAGCGCTGCGACAATCATATAAGTAAGCTCGCGGTGATTCTCTTCTACGAGCGAAACAGGCCCTTGCTAGATGAAGTCCTTTCGGTCATTCCGCCTTGACACGGCAAACCAATGCCTTTGGAGCGGGCAAGAACGCGTGCCAATCCCCCCGAAAGCCTACGACGTCCTGCGTTATTTGGTCGAAAACCCGGGACGTCTAGTCACCCAGGACGAGCTTCTGGAAGCCCTGTGGCCGGAAACCTACGTAAACCACGAAATCCTCAGAAAGTACATTCTGGACATCCGAAAGATCCTTGGAGACCGGCCCGATAAACCTGTGTTTATCGAAACCGTGACCAAGCGGGGATACCGGTTCATTGCGCCCGTGATAGATGAGGGTGCAAGCGAGCCTTCGGACTTACCTGGGTCGAATGTAACGGAAGAAAAGGTGAGGGGCGAAACGACCCCTTCCGAACAGCAAAGACCTGGTGGTAGAACCCATTTCTGGAAGATGGCGATCATACCTGTACTGGGCGTGGCTGTGGGAGCCGCAACGGCCGGGCACTTCCTGCTGGCTCGAAATAAGGCGAGCTATCGTTCGTCGAACGCTACTTCCATCGCCGTGCTGCCGTTTGCCAACCTGAGTGCGGGCAAAGATCAGGAATATTTTTCCGACGGACTCTCCGAACAACTGATCAACGACCTTGCGAAGGTGTCGGGCCTACAAGTCGTGGCACGCTCCTCGGCCTTTCAGTTCAAGGGCAAGAATGAGGACGTGCGCGAGGTGGGACGGAAGCTGGGCGTGGCCAATGTTCTTGAGGGAAGTGTGCGCCGCGAGGGGAACCATATACGCATCACGGCAGAACTGACCAAGGCGAACGATGGTTTTCAGCTTTGGTCACAGACCTACGACCGACAGATCAATGACATCATGGCAGTGCAGGATGAAATCGCCCGGGCCACGACGGAGGCGTTGCAACTCAAGCTGCTCGTGGGCAACGGGCAGCCGATCCCCTCGAGTTCCCGAAACACGAATCCGCAAGCGTATCAGGCCTACCTCCAGGCGAAATATTTCATTGGGCGGGGGCGGAGCAAGGACGACCTAGAGAAGGCGCTGGCCTATGCCGATTCGGCCATTCAGTTCGACGAGAAATATGCACCAGCGTGGGCGTTGCGTGCGTCCGTGTACAACACGATGGCTGAGGCTGAACTGATCGATGACGCGCAAGGATATCGGGAGGCCCAAAATGATGCCGAGCGGGCGATCGCGCTCGACCCCAATTGTGCGTCAGCCTATGTCGCGCTTGCGACAAATCAAATTGATCATGACTGGGATTGGGATGCCGCCAAAAGCTCCGTTACAAGGGCAGCGGCGCTTGAGCCGGGAAATACCGAAATCGTCCGCGTCCGCTCGAATTTGTTCTGGGTGCTGGGCGATCTCGATCAGGCCATTAAGCTTCGGGAACAACTCGTCACGCTCGACCCGCTTCGTGCCGACTCCTTTTTGGACCGGGCCTTTTTGCTGTACTTGGCGGGTCGATACAAGGAAGCTCACGCAGACCTGCAAAAAGCTCTGGATTTAAACCCGCAGGCGGCCTTTGGCAATTTCACGCTTGGTCTAACTTTCATCGCGGAGGGAATGCCGCAGCCGGCACTCGCAGCAAGTGAGAAGGAACAAAGCGACTGGGCAAAACTCACGGTGGAAGCCTTGGCTGACCATGCGCTCGGCCGTGAACAGGATTCGAATGCTGCTCTGGGAGAGCTCATAGCGAAGCATGCCACTGGCGCCGCCTTCCAGATTGCTGAAGTATACGGGTTTCGCGAGGAATCAGATAAGGCGTTTAAGTGGTTGGGGCGTGCCTACGAACAAAGAGATCCAGGGCTGACTGTAATCAAGACCGATCCGCTGTTAAAGGGCCTCCGCCACGACCAACGCTATGCAGAACTGCTGAAAAAGATGCGCCTGCCCGGCTAGTGGAATTCAAGCTAGCAGGCAAACACAGGACCATTACACGTTGTCGAGATGACATCGCCAGGGGGTTTGTGCGATGCTGCGGGTTCAACGTGTGCGAGGGCAGCGATAGATGCTGAAGAAATTCAGGGATTTGAGCGAACGGGAGATTCTGGCGCTGGCGATTTCGTCGGAGGAAGAGGACGGACGAATTTACGGTGAATTCGCCGACGCGCTGCGGGAATCGTATCCGGCGACGGCGGAAATGTTCGAGGGCATGCGCGAGGAGGAAGCGGTACACCGCGACCGGCTAATTGCCATGTTCCGCCAACGCTTCGGTGAGCATATCCCGCTGATCCGGCGGGAGAACGTGAAGGGATTTTTGCGGCGAAATCCGACGTGGCTGGTGCGGCCGCTGGGCGTCAATTTGGCGAGACGGCAGGCGGAAGTGATGGAGATGGAAGCGCAGCGGTTTTATCAAAAGGCCATCGCGCGGACGACGGACGCCTCCACCCGGGAACTGCTGAATAAGCTGGCGGACGAAGAACGCAAGCACATACAGACCGCAGGCGACCTCGAAGAAAAACACCTGACGCAGAGCGCGAAAGACGCCGAAGACGCTTCGCGCAAGAAATTGTTCCTGCTGCAAGTCGTGCAGCCCGGACTTCTGGGACTCCTGGATGGATCGATCTCGACGCTGGCACCACTGTTTGCCGCGGCGGTTGCCACCCAAAGCAGTTCGAAGGCTTTCCTAGTCGGCTTGGCTGCATCTGTTGGCGCTGGCATTTCGATGGCGTTTTCAGAGTCTCAATCAGACGACGGATCGCTGACCGGCCGCGGGTCGCCCTGGTTGCGGGGAGCGATAACCGGACTCATGACAACGGCAGGCGGACTCGGCCACACACTTCCGTTCCTAATCAACAATTTTCATATGGCAATGCTAGTAGCAATTATCGTTGTTGCGGTGGAGCTTGCCGTTATCAGTTACATACGGAACCGCTACATGGACACACCGCTTTTGCAGGCGGCGTTTCAGGTGGTCGTTGGCGGAGTTTTGGTCCTTTTGGCAGGTTATCTGATCGGCAGCTCGTAAAGAGAAGGATTGTTATCGGTCCAATAGCGTAGCTTGTAGAAGAGCCGCCGCAAAAATAATGCACGCAGGGCTTGGGAAACCTTTGCATCGCTGGGTCAGAAAAAAAGCGGCTGCGCTCGATGGACGCAGCCGCTTCACCATGCGGTAGGTGCTAGGACGAGACCGATGGGGCTAAAAGGGACCGATGTTCCAGGGACCAGCGGTCGGACGAGCGGCTCCATTCCTATCCAAGGCCAGCGGCACCAGGTCGCCAACAGCAGCGCAATAGCAAGTCCGTCAAAAAACCCAACCGGATTAATGTCCCTGGACCTCGCCGTTCAGGATTTTGAGATTGTGCGTGAGCGAGAGTGCGCGAGACTAGCTGTACTGCGGTACAGACTTGGGGCTAAAGGAGGCCCCGCCTTCACTGATAGATACAAACGGGGTGTAAAGGTAGAAGGCTTCAGTCGGAGTGCGCAGGGAGAGGCGCGGGAGCGACGCGACGCGCGCGATGCCCTTGCAGCCACGTCTGAATGCGATCCATGTAAATGTAAACGACCGGAGTGGTGAAAAGGGTGAGCATCTGGCTAAGGATGAGCCCGCCGACGATGGTGATTCCGAGAGGACGGCGCAGCTCCGCCCCAACCCCAGTGCCAAGAGCGAGCGGCAGAGCGCCGAGGAGCGCGGCCATGGTGGTCATCATGATGGGGCGGAAGCGGAGCAAGCATGCCTGGTAGATGGCTTCGACGGTGGGCTTGCCTTCCACGCGCTCCGCTTGCACTGCGAAGTCGATCATCAGGATGGCGTTCTTCTTCACAATGCCAATCAGCAGGATGATGCCAATCATGGCGATAATGCTGAGGTCCAAGTTAGCGAACCGGGCGGCAAGAATCGCGCCGATGCCGGCGGAAGGAATTGTGGAGAGAATGGTGATGGGGTGTATGAAGCTTTCATACAAGATGCCGAGCACGATATAGACGGCGCCCAGGGCGGTGATGAGCAAAACCAACTGATTGGCTTTCGCGTCCTGGAAGGCTTGCGCTGTGCCCTGGAAAGTGGCGTGAACCGTGTTGGGAACGCCGAGCTCGCGGCGAGCGGCCTCAATGTGCTGAATGGCCGGATCCAGGGAAGCTCCGGGAGCCAGATTGAAGAAGAGTGTGATGGACGGAAAAAGGCCCTGGTGATTCACGGAGAGCGGCGTATTGGAATACTCATAATGCGCAAACGCGCTGAGCGGAACGAGATTGCCGGACTTGGAAGGAACGTAGATCGTCTTTAGGGCATCGGGACTCTGCTGCGCTTGCGGGGCGACTTCCATCACGACGTGATACTGGTTCAAACTTGTAGATATTGGAGACTTGGCGCTGGCCGAAGGCGTCGCCGAGGGTATTGTCGATATCCTGGACATTGACGCCGAGGCGGCCAGCGGTATCGCGGTCAATGACAATGTTGCTGGCGAGACCACGCATCTGCTGATCGGAATTGACGTCGCGTAATTCTGGGATTTTGGCGATACGCTGCTGAATGATGGGCGCCCAGTGGGTAAGATCCGACAAATTATCCGCTTGCAGCGTGTATTGGTATTGCGCGCCGCCGAAGCGACCGCCAACGGTCAGGTCCTGCACGGCTTGCAGATAGAGCGCGGCGCCGGGAACGTGCGAGGTGGCTTTGCGGATGCGTGCAATCACCTGGTCGGCGCTCAGTTTCCGCTCATTGAGCGGCTTTAGCTGCGCGAACATGCGCGCGGTGCTGCCGCCGCTGCCGCCACCGGTGAAGGAAGTTACTGAATCGATGGCGGGATCCTTCACAACGATATCCGTAAAGACGCGCATCTTCTGAGACATGGCGGCGAAGGAAAGATCCTGGTCGCCTTGAATCATTCCGTTGAGGCGGCCGGTGTCCTGCTGCGGGAAAAACCCTTTTGGCGTGATGACGAAGAGATAGACGTTCAGGCAGACGGTGCCGATGGTGACCAACAGAATTAGAAATTGATGGCGCAGAACCCAACGCAGACCGATGTCGTAGGTGCGCAGCATGCGGTTAAACAGGCTCTCTGAAAGGCGATACGCTCGGCCGTGTCGATCCGTGTCGTGCTTCAAGAAGCGCGCGCACATCATGGGCGTGGTGGTCAGCGAAACGAAGAGCGAAACGCCGATAGCCACGCTGAGCACCACGGCAAACTCGCGAAAGAGGCGGCCGACGATGCCGCCCATCATCAAGATGGGAATGAACACGGCCACCAGGGACGTGCTCATGGAAAGTACAGTGAAGCCGATCTCGCTGGCGCCCTTCATGGTGGCTGCGAAGGGCTCCATTCCCGCTTCGATGTGGCGGGTGATGTTCTCGATGACGACGATGGCATCGTCTACGACGAATCCGGTACAGATGGTCAGGGCCATGAGCGACAGATTGTCGATCGTGTAGTGAAACAGGTACATGACGCCGAAGGTGCCGATGAGGGAGAGCGGTACGGCAACGCTAGGAATAATCGTGGCCCAATAGCTACGCAGGAAAGCAAAGACCACGAGGATGACGAGCGAGATGGAAATTAGCAGGGTAATTTCCACGTCGTGCACCGAGGCGCGGATGGTGGTTGTGCGGTCAATGGCCACATTCAGGTGCAACGACGGAGAGATCGAGGCCTGGAGACGCGGCAGCAAGGCGAAGATGCGGTCTACGGTCTCGATCATGTTCGCGCCGGGTTGGCGGAAGATGGCAAGCATCACCGAAGGTTGATTGTTGGTGAGGCCGAGGTTGCGCGTGTCTTCGACGGAGTCATTAACCTCAGCGATATCGCGCAGGCGCACAGGCGCGCCTGCGTGGCCCGCGACGATCAACGGCTGATATTCGTACGCTTTGAAGAGCTGGTCGGAGTCGGCGATGCTCGACATTTTCGCGGGATTGGATACGGAGCCCTTGGCGAGATTGGCGTTTGCCGATTGCAAGGAACGCCGAATGGTTTCCAGGCTGATGCCATACGCGTTGAGCTGCGTCGGATTTACTTCCACGCGAACGGCTGGGCGCGAACTGCCCCAGGTGAAGACCTGACCGACGCCTTCCACCTGGGCCAGCTTCTGCGCCAGGATGGAGTCGGCGGCATCGTAAATTTGCGCCGGTGGAATATTTTCTGATGTGAGCGAGAGCAGAAGGATTGGCGCGTCGGCGGGATTCGCTTTGCGATAGTTTGGCTGGCCGGGGAGATCGGGCGGAAGCTGGCTGCGCGCGGCGTTAATGGCGGCCTGCACATCGCGGGCGGCGGCATTGATGTCGCGATTCAAGTCGAACTGCAATGTGATTCCGGTGGAGCCGAGCCCGCTGGAAGAAGTCATCTGAGTAACGCCAGCGATCCGGCCGAACTGGCGCTCGAGCGGAGTAGCCACGGCCGAGGCCATGGTCTCGGGACTTGCGCCAGGAAGATTCGCGCCCACGGAAATTGTGGGGAAATCCACTTGCGGCAGCGGCGCAACGGGAAGAAAGCGAAACGCCACGAGGCCGGAAAGAAGGATTGCCAGCGTGATGAGCGATGTCGCCACGGGCCGGCGAATAAAGGGACCGGAGAAATTGGAGGAGAGGTTCACGAGCTAGTCTCCGGTAGCGCCTGCGGGATCGCCGTGGGGAGGTCCAGGCACGGCCTCATCGATGGGATTGCCGATATGGAATTGAAAGCGACGCGCAATCCAGTCGAAGGCAAGATAGACGACCGGCGTCGTGTAGAGCGTCAGAATCTGGCTCAGGATCAGGCCACCGACGATGGTGATTCCCAAAGGACGGCGAAGCTCGGAGCCTACACCGGTGCCGAGCGCCAGCGGCAAGCCACCCAGCAGTGCGGCCATGGTGGTCATCATGATTGGCCGGAAGCGCAATAGACACGCTTCGTAGATGGCATCGAGCGGCGCCTTCCCTTCCTTGCGTTCCGCTTCGAGCGCAAAGTCGATCATCATGATGGCGTTCTTTTTCACGATGCCGATCAGCAAGATGATGCCGATCAGCGCGATGATGCTGAATTCGGTACGGCAGAGGAGCAAAGCGAGAATCGCGCCCACGCCCGCGGAGGGCAGGGTCGAGAGAATCGTGATGGGATGAATGTAACTCTCGTAGAGAACGCCGAGGACGATGTAGACCGTGACGAGCGCAGCCAAAATCAAAATCGGCTCATTGGAGAGCGAGCGGAGGAAGGCCGCAGCGGTTCCCTGGAACGTGGCCTGAATGCTCGGCGGCATGCCGATTTCGTCTTTGACGTTGTTAATGGCGTTGACGGCTTCGCCTAAAGCGGCGTTGGGAGCAAGGTTGAAAGAAATTGTCACTACCGGGAATTGTCCCTGGTGATTGATGGTCAGCGCCGTGCTGCTAGGTTCGTATCGAGTGAACGCGCTGAGCGGAATCTGCGTCGTGGGCGTCGTACTCACTGGCACGGTCGTCGCGGTGATGGAGCTGCCAGAACCGGAAGAAGGCGCCTGGCCGGCCGACGAGTGTACATAAATACTCTTTAGATCATCCGGATTCTGCTGGAACTGCGGATCTACTTCCAAGACGACGTGATACTGATTCAGCTGAGTGAAAATTGTGGAGACCAGGCGCTGCCCGAAAGCGTCGTACAGGGTGTTGTCGATGTCAGCAGGAAGAATTCCGAGGCGGGAAGCAGTGTCGCGATCGATGGTGAGCACGGCGAGCAGACCTTGATTCTGCTGGTCGCTGGCAACATCGCGCAATTCGGGCAAGGTCTTGAGCTTGTCCATGAAGCGCGGCACCCAATACCCCAACTCCTTTGCGTCCGCGTCTTCCAGGCTGTATTGAAATTGCGTGCGGCTGACGCGATCTTCCACGGTCAGATCTTGCACCGGCTGCATGAAGAGAGAGATGCCGTCTATTTTGGCGAGTTCCGGCTGGAGCCGCCGAATTAAGTCGGAGGCGGAAATCTTGCGTTGCTCGAGTGGCTTGAGGTTGATCTGAATGCGGCCGCTATTCAGTGTGGTATTGATGCCATCAATGCCGATGAAGGAAGACAGACTTTCGACGGCAGGGTCCTTCAGGATCACGTCCGCCAAAGCGCGCTGCCTGCTCGCCATAGCGGCAAAAGAAACGTCCTGCGGACCTTCCGAAACACCGAGAATCACGCCGGTGTCCTGCACGGGGAAAAAGCCCTTGGGTACGTAGATGTAGAGAAGGATGGTGCCAACGAGGGTTGCGGCGGTGACCAGAAGCGTAGTGGTACGAAAGCGCAGCACAAATTTCAGCGTGCGGCCATAAAACGCGATGATGGAATTAAAGGCATGCTCCGATTTGCGGTAGAACCAGCTCTGGTCTTCTTCTTTCTGGTAGCGGAGCAGCTTGGCGGACATCATCGGGGTGAGCGTGAGCGAAACGAACGCGGAAACAATGATGGTAACGGCGAGGGTTACGGCAAATTCACGGAACAGCCGGCCAACGATGTCCCCCATGAACAACAGCGGAATGAGCACGGCGATCAGGGAAACGGTCAGCGAGAGAATGGTGAAACCGATCTGCTCGGAGCCTTTGAGCGCGGCCTGCAGGGGCGACTCGCCTTCTTCGATATAGCGGGAAATATTTTCGATCATGACGATGGCGTCGTCGACCACGAAACCGGTCGAAATGGTGAGCGCCATCAGAGAGAGATTGTTGAGGCTGTAGCCCAGCAGGTACATAACGCCGAAGGTGCCCACAATGGAGAGCGGCACGGCGAAACTGGGAATGATCGTGGCGCGAACGCTGCGCAAGAACACAAAGATGACCAACACAACGAGGACAATGGTCAGCATCAACTCGTATTGCACATCCGCAACGGAAGCGCGGATGGTGGTGGTGCGGTCCGTCAAAATGTCCACCTGCACCGCGGAAGGGAGCGCGGCCTGCAACTGCGGCAGCAATTTTTTGACGCGGTCCACAACGGCGATAATGTTGGCGCCGGGCTGGCGCTGGATGTTCAGGATGACGGCGGGATTCTGGTTTGCCCAGGCCGCTTGCTGCACGTTCTCCACACCTTCAAGGACGGTGGCCACATCAGTCAGCCGAACAGGCGCGCCATTGCGATAGGCGATGATCAGCGGGCGATAGCTGTTGCTGGAAATCAGCTGGTCATTCGCGCCAATGGTGTAAGCCTGATGCGGACCGTCGAAGGTTCCCTTCGCCTGATCGACGTTGGCTTGCGCCAGCGCCGTGCGCAGATCCTCAAGACTTAGTCCATACGAAGCCAGCGCGGTGGGATTAGCCTGGATGCGCACTGCCGGACGCTGCCCGCCGCTGATGCTGACAAGCCCTACGCCAGTGAGCTGAGAAATTTTCTGGGCCAGCGTTGTGTCCGTAAGGTCTTCGACTTTGGAAAGGGGCAGCGATTTCGACGTAATCGCCAGGGTCAAAATCGGGGAGTCGGCGGGATTGATCTTGCTATAGATCGGCGGATTGGGCAGCCCCTGCGGCAAAAGATTGGAGGCGCTGTTGATGGAGGCTTGCACCTCCTGCTCGGCCACATCGATATTGAGATCGAGAGCGAACTGCAGCGTGATGATCGAGCTTCCGTAGGAGCTCGTCGATGTCATCTGGTTCAGTCCCGGGACTTGGCCAAACTGCCGCTCGAGGGGCGCCGTAACGGATGACGCCATCACATCGGGACTGGCGCCGGGATAGAACGTTTGCACCTGGATGGTTGGATAGTCGACCTGCGGCAGGGCGGAGACCGGCAATTGCCGGTATGCGACAAAGCCTACAAGCAAAATCCCCACCATCAGCAATGTTGTGGCGACCGGCCGCAGAATGAACGGCCTTGATGGGCTCATCGCGAATTTCCTGCGGAGCGATCCTGCTGCGGAGCTTGCATGCGCTGGCGCGCGCCGGCACCGTTCTGGGGATTGCCCTGCTGGGACGAAGGCTGTTGGCCACCGTTGGCGCTCTGCCCGTTTGGCGGCGTTGCCGAAGCAGCGGTGGGACTGACTTTGCTGCCGTCTTGCAGCTTGTCTTGTCCATCAACCACCACGACGTCGCCGCCATTTAACCCCACGCTGAGCCCAACTTTGTCCGCCGTGGTTTGCGCGATGGTGACGGTCTGGATCTTAACTAGGTTCCCGCTCTGCACCACGTACACGTATGTGCCCTGCGGGCCGCGCTGGATGGCCGAGGCGGGCACGATCACCAGGTTCTTTTTCACGTCGGCGAGGAGGTGGATATTCACAAATTGATTTGCAAACAAGAGGTTGCGATCGTTGTTAAAAATGGCTTTCAATTTGTATGTGCCGGTGCTCGTGTCAATTTGGTTGTCGATGGTCAGCAGCTTGCCCGATTCGATCTTCGTCGTGTCATCGCGGTCAAAGGCGTCAACGATCAACTGGCCGCCGTTGCGGAGCTTCGTGGCCACCTGCGGAAGCTGATCTTGCGGCAGGGCAAAGATCACGGCGATAGGCTGCAATTGTGTAATCACCAGCAGCCCGTTGGTGTCGGTGGCGTGCACTATGTTTCCGACGTCTACCAAGCGCAGTCCAATGCGCCCGCTGATCGGCGCGATTACACGCGAATACACCAGTTGCAGTTTCGCGCTGTCGATCACGCCTTGATCGGACTTGATCGAGCCTTCA
>Ga0210400_10001607_pt1 | contig 22164 bp, 20 predicted proteins | sample IncBWH26MmetaG_FD_155456 | JGI IMG/M metagenome (GOLD analysis project Ga0210400, IMG submission 155456) | Forest soil microbial communities from Barre Woods Harvard Forest LTER site, Petersham, Massachusetts, United States - Inc-BW-H-26-M | ecosystem: Environmental > Terrestrial > Soil >...
CATTCTTGAGCAAACAGCACAGGCCCGACGGAGACATTTTAGTCGGCATGGGCGACAACTTCGGGGTTACGCTGGAATCGCGCGCTTATCTGGTCCAGTCGCCCTCAGGCGGCCCCCCGCAGATTCGAGCCAAGTCACGAGATCTAGAGGACCCCAAATGGGACAGTGCCGCGCCGGACGAGATTGGTGACAATGTTGGCTGTTTCCTTTCCCGAGCAGGCTATGACGCGATTGTCCCGGGTAAGGACGATTTCTATTTCGGGCCGGAGCGTTTGCGCCGGATCGCCAACCGCTTGGCTAACATACCCAAACAGAAAGAGAGGGACGGATTGCATCCAGTTCGCCTGCTGGCCGCGAACCTTGTGCTGAAAACCGATTACCTGAAAAAACCGGCGGAGATTCAGGACTCGGACAAGAACCTGCATTTCGTCCCCGGAATGCCAACCGGCGTAAAATCGCTCGACATCTCCGACAACGGAACGATCCCGCCATTTGCGCGGCAGATCCGCTTCGAGGTGTCGTCCACATCGTCCTATTCGATTGACAACCCGAAACGTGCCAGCTTCAGCCCGTTTCTTTGTCCGGTGAGCAAAGAGAAGGGGCTCGATTTATTGAATCCAGGGGGATGCGAGAAAAGTAAGCAAGCCATACCCCTCACACAAAGGACGAAGGAAAAAGACGACGGTACATCGAGAGGTAAAACCGCTTGGGATTTCGATCTACCGACGACGTGGACGCCTTTGCCGGCGCTCTACGGGTTATGCACGAAAATTGATCCCAACGATTTCGCCCCGAGGACCGGCGAACGCGATGAAAAGGGCTACTACGCCAAACAGAGAAAACAAGACTATTACTGCGAGCGGTTTACGGTGGCCGAACCACTGTTCGGAGAGGCGGAGACGAGTCCGTGGGTGCTCAAGAGACTGCGGGGCGCTCCTAACCCAGAACCGTCAAACATACCCGACTGCAAGAATACGAACGATACGGCAGCGGCGGATAAGCGCTGTTACAAGCCCGAGTACGTGGTGATCTTCGGCGTGGTGGATAAAGACTTGCCTAGTTTGATCGGCCGCGACAATTTGGCGTGGCGAAATTTGCAACCGAAAACGTCCCCGGGCAAACCGGCCGCGAACCAATCTGTAAAGGTAGGAAAAGAAACCTACGGCACTGCAGTCGATACGCTCGACGAAGCGACAGCGCTTGGTATTGCAGTGCGAAACTTCGATTTGGTTTGGCAGAAAGAACACCCTGGCCAGCCCATCTACAAAGTGCTATTGGCGCAAATGACCCGAGGGAAGGCCGAAGCGTTGGCCGCCAATCTAGCCGACAACCCGATCAGCGATACGTCGCTGAGGTTCGACGTGGTGCTCTCGGCCGCCACTTCTTTTTCCGCAGCGACGACGGACGAGGAGGTCAAGTCTTATCGACCGGTAAAGGCCGCAGTCAAGATGGAGGTGAAATCTTCCGGTACGCCCGAACCGAATAAGTCAGAGCCGCAGAAGAAAGAGGATTTGCCATCATTTCCGCATTTTGTAGTTGTGCCTTGGCAGGCATATGACATTGGGTCGCACCGTGCGCCGAATCCGTTGCGCTCGATCACGCTGAACGATACTAAGGTTCCGCCGAAGGAGTCCGACGTACGGAGCCTTGTGGTCGCAGGGCAGCACGACAAGTGGTTTCCTTTGTCCGAGCCGGTCGATCAAGATAAGCTGCAAGCCTGTTACGACATACTCGCTCAACGCGAGCTCGATGTGAAGAAACACTATTGGAAAGATCAACTGCCGCCACCGCCGCCCGACTCAAACTATCTGCCCGACTGCAAGACCGCATCGAAAGACACGACGGACAATCCGTTGGCTCCGCAATTTGTCAAGGCGTTTGAGTTGGCGGTGCTGGCGACGCTGCGCGACCGCACGCACGCCGATGTCGCCATGCTGCAAAAGCGATCTTTCTACTGGGGACCGTTCCCGGCACCGCTGAATGGCGAGCCAGATTTGGAGTATGCCAATGGCGAACTGCTTGACCGGGTGCTGTGGATGGGCGACTATCTGGAGGTTCTTTCAGTCAAAGGGAGCACGCTCAAGAAAATACTGGATGACTCCGACAAACTCGACGCGCTCGACGAACGGGCGACGAACGAGATCGTGGAGACGAAGCGTGGCCTGCTCGCGTTCGGCATAGAAAAAACGCGCGACAAACAATATATGCTGGATGGGATGCAGATCGATCCCAACCGCCTTTACACGGTGGCCACGAGCAACCACATCGTCGCGGGTGACAACGGGTATCCGGAGTTGGCCGATCCGCAATTCGCCGACTCACGCCTTCCGGGAGTAGACGCAGACGACCTCGACGCGGACGACAAAACCCCGCGCATCAGCTCCGTAGTGTGTCGGGAACTCGGGGGCGCGTCGTGCGTATACAACAAAGGTTTATTGTTCGCTAGTATTCAGAGGCTCCCCTCTCAACTCGAGCCCTCCTTGCCGGAGCGTAGCAATGCCTACTGGCGAAGCTTGCTGGGAGTGCCCGAACTGCAGACCGATGGCTACAGCCGGACGAACTATCAGGCGCAGTTGGCTCCCACGTGGCGGTTCTCCTTGAAGGACCTTTCGCTCAATCTCAGTTCCGTGCGCAACAATTTGACCGAAGTGCAGCGCATCACCGAACTGTCCGGGGTCACAGAACCAGGAGCCGCCAATGCCAAGGCTCATTCCATTGATTACTCCTCCCACGCGGAATGGGTGCGCAGCGGACAGCGGTTTGACGAATTTGTTCGCACCTTGACGGAATACAAAGCCACCATCACCGGCAACATTGCCACCGTGCCCATCACTAGTTCCACGGGGACCACGACCAGCGACATATTTCCCGCGCTCAGTGTGGTTTCCCGCAGCAAGAACCAGTTTGCCCTGGATGCTGGCGTTTTCTGGCATCGCGGCCACAAGTATTTCGACAAGCTGGGGATGGTGCTGGAGCCTCTCCATTTCGATATGCAACTCCAGCCTCAATACATTATCTTGCAGGCGGTTTACGATCAGAGCGGGAACATCACCAGTCCCTCCCTTACGATCAAGCCTGAGCGCGTTCGGAAAGCTCTCGAACGTCTGGCCTTCCGCACGGAAAGCGATAAGAGCTATTTCGAACTGGGGTATCAGGGAGGATGGGAGCTGAACGGACTGGAGGAACTGATCGACAACGAAGGGAATTGCCTAGCTCTCGCTACCCAGACCGTGACCTCGTGTCTGCAAACCCAGCAGTCGAAAACCGGATTTCAGCCCGGCTCCATACACCAAATTCGCGCCACCCGCGAACGCAACGGATTTTACTCCAACTTGGACTGGACCTGGCCTCTCATGTGGAATGGCAAGCTCTCCTTCCAGACTCAAGACTCCCTCGAGTATTACCGTCCCGCGCACTTGGACAACAGCACCGATACGCTCTACCGCAACGATGCTACCGAGACGTTGAACTTTAAGCTCTGGCCCAATCTTGCCTTCGGCCCATCTCTGGAAAGATTCGATTACGAAAACAAAATTAACCACTTCCATCTCCGAACCTGGGGCCCCACGTTGAAGTTGACCTATAGCTTCGATCGGCTGGAGGGAGGCAATTGGAAAAAATCGCTGCGCTATAGTCCCACCGCCAGTGCCACGGGAGGTGGATCAAAGTAGCTTACAAAGAACCCTTGTAATAAATGACATCTCTAAGCGGCGTGGCCTGCTTTGGCAACCGCGGTGGGTGGGGCGTCCTGGGTTCTGGTCCAGGTATAGCGCATGCGGTGGATTACGGTGAGCGTCGAGAGCACTGCGATGATCCACAGCACCGGCGCCATGCGGTTGAAGAGTGCGCCGATGATTACCAGCACCAGGCGTTCCGGGCGCTCCATGAAGCCGACGCGGCAGGAGCCGATGAGCGACTCCGCGCGGGCGCGGGTGTAGCTGACCATGATGGCGCTTACCATCACGAAGGCAGTGAGCACAACGTAGAAGAAGCGGTCACCGCGCGCGTAGAAGACCAGCAGGCCGAGGAACTGCGAAGCGTCACTGTAGCGGTCGACAACGGAGTCGAAGAACGCTCCGAAGCGGGTAACGCGGTTGGTAGCGCGTGCGACCTGCCCGTCCACCAGATCGAAGAAGCCGGAGAAGATAATCACCAGGCCGGCGAGGAAAAATAAATGCCGCTGTGTTGCGGCAGTTGCGGAGCCGAACAGGATTGCGGCCCAAGTGTTGACCACCAGTCCCATGAACGTGAGCACGTTGGGATTGATGCGCGAGAGGGCGAGCCAGCGCACAATGGTATCGAGCAGGACGCCGCAGGCGCGACCGAAGGCGCTGGTCCAGCTAGGGGCCACTAGGCGCCCGCCTTTTCGGAGTCGGCCTCGTCGTGAACGGTGATCAGGCTCAAGATTTCCAGTTCGCGCTTGCCGTTGGGAGTGATCACCGTGGCTTCGTCGCCAACTTTCTTATTGAGCAGGGCGCGACCGATAGGCGATGTAGTCGAGATCTTGCCCGCGCCTACGTCGGATTCTTCGCTGGTCACGAGTTTGTATTCTATTTCCTCCTTCTTGGTGCTGTCGTAGACCTTGACCGTGGAACCCAGCCCCACTTTGTCCTTAGGGATGTTGTTCATGTTGGTTAGGGAAAGATCGGCTAAGCGCTTGCCGAGTTGGCGGAAGCGCGCCTTGACGAACTCCTGGCGCTGCTTGGCCATGTGATACTCGGCGTTCTCGCTGAGGTCGCCGAGGGCTGCGGCGCGCTTGATCTCTTTGGGCAGCTCGTGAACCAGTTCGTGCTCGAGTGCGTCGACTTCTTCCTGTAATTTTCTTCTAAGTTGATCAGTCATGCATGCGGGACAACTATCAAAATTATAAACCTGTTGGAATGCCGCTGGTATGGGTCAGGCCGAGGAAGCGGAAAAAAGCCCGGTCTCAACCCGCAAGCGGAGTGAGACCGGGCGTGTGGTTCGCCGGCATTGCCGGTGAAGTGATGAGTTAGTCGGTGGTGCCAGTACCGATAATGCCAAACGAAAACACCTGGCAACCGGTGGTGGACACTTCGCACAGATTCGCGTAGTTAAAGCCGAAATAGCCGGAGTTGAAGAAGCTGTCGTTCGCCGGGGGGACGATACCGTAGTTGTTCAAACCAAACGTGTCATCCCAGAAATACTGAGCGATGCTGCAGCTTCCGTTGCCGGAATTTGTGCACTGCGGAGTGATGTTAAGCCAGTAGGTACCCGAGGTAAGAACGACTGCGGGAACCATCTTGACCTTCAGGCTGTACTCGGTGAAACCGAACGGGAACCGGCCAGTCACTTGGAACTGGGTGCCCGCGGAGGTGGAGGTTCCAGAAGCCACGGTGGTTCCAGCGTTGCCTTCGCTGACGCCGGATGCGATGGCCCAAGTCGAAGCGCTCGGATCGAGTCCGTTGTAGCCATCGGCGATGGTGTTGATGAAGGCGCCGTCCACTGTCCAGGTCTGACCGGCCGGAACGGTGAAAGCTCCCCAATCGTTGGTGTCGGGGACGAGCAGCGTGTTCTCGTTCGCGAAACCGTTGTCAGCTGGAGAGGCGGGATTGGTGTCGCCAGTGTACAACAAGCAGGTTGGAGAGCATACAGCAGGTGGTACTTCCGACGGGTGGGCTACGTAGTGCCCTTTTACCGCTCCTGTGCTTTTTACCAACGCGGGAACGCCTTTGGTCCGGGTATTCTGGGCCAACGCAGACATTGTAAACAGCGATCCAACTAATGCAATCGCGCAAAGCGTTTTTTTCACTGTGTTCCTCCTGAGAGTTTACTGAGTTGCTAAGAGTAGTTGTTCGGCAGATTGTGCTTCGCGGCATCTTCGTGGACGACGCAAATGCACATGGGCAGGAATCCTAACTCGAATGTAGCCAAAGTCAAGTGAAATCGCGTGCTGGACGCGGGAATTCGCAGAAGAATCATATTCACGACGAAAATGTTGCAAGATTCTTCACACTTGGGGTTCCCGAGCTGGGAACTCGTCCGCAATTTCATGTCTGCGAAGTGAGAGCCATCGCACTTCATTCCCCGACCGAGAGTTACTATTTGAATGAGGTTTCGAATGCTGTTCGGCCGACTGGTGCAGCATACTATTAGCTCGCTTGATTGGCTGGCGGAACGCACGCTGCCGCCTGATGGCAGTCCAGCGCACCAGCGTATTGGGCGCCGGGGCGAGGAGGCGGCTTACTTCCACTTGAGAAGATTGGGATACACGATGGTGGCGCGAAATTTCCGGTCGCCGAAATGCCGCGGCGAAATTGACTTGATCGGATGGGAAGACGACGTTCTTTGTTTCGTGGAAGTCAAAACCCGGACGACGCTTGACGTAAAACCCGGGGAAGCTGCTGTGAACCGTCATAAGCGGCGCGAGGTAGCCGCGGTGGCGCGGGAATACCTGCGTCGGTCGCCCCCTTCATGCCAGTGGCGCTTCGACGTGGTCAGCGTATACTATCCCCGGTCGAAAACCAGCCGCCCGCAGATCGAAGTGTTTCGCAATTCCTCCTTGACGGCTTAGAATAGAAGATTCGTCGATACCAATTACGGGGTTCCCTGATTGCCTGAGCTGAGAAAAGATCCGATCGTTGGCCGCTGGGTGATTATTTCCACAGACCGGGCGAAGCGGCCCACTGATTTTGCGCGGGAGAATGTGAAGCTGAAAGGCGGTTTCTGCCCCTTTTGCTACGGAAACGAGAGCAAGACGCCGCCTGAGATTCAGGCATACCGTCCAGGGGCGAATGGCGGGCCATCGTCGCAACGCGACACGCCGGGGTGGACGGTGCGCGTGGTGCCCAACAAGTTTCCAGCTCTGGGAATTGAAGGGACGCTGAACCGGCAGGCCGAGGGCATGTTTGACCGTATGAATGGCATTGGGGCGCACGAAGTCATTATCGAGACGCCCGACCACAATGCCAGCCTGGCCACGCTGCCTCCGAAGCGGATTGAAGACGTGTTGTGGACTTTTCGCGACCGCATTCTGGATCTGAAGAAAGACCGGCGGTTCAAATACATCCTTCTGTTCAAGAACCACGGCGAGGCAGCGGGAGCGTCACTTGAGCATGCGCACTCGCAACTGATCGCGCTGCCGATTCTTCCGATCAACGTGACCCAGGAACTGGAGGGCGCGAAGCAGTACTTCCTGTATAAGGAGCGCTGCGTTTTTTGCGACATTATCCGTCAGGAAACGGAGAACGGAAGCCGCGTGGTGGCGGAGAATGAAAACTTTCTGACCATCGCACCGTACGCGCCGCGGTTTCCGTTCGAGACGTGGATACTGCCGAAACAGCATGAATCGGCGTTTGAGAACTCATCGTCGCACATGTTTGAGAACCTGGCCAAGGCGCTGAAGACCTTGCTGATCAAGGCCGACCGGGTGCTGGATAATCCGCCCTACAATCTGGTAATCCATACTTCGCCGGCGCAGGATCCCACTAACGATCACTACCACTGGCACATGGAATTCATGCCGAAGCTGACAAAGACCGCCGGCTTCGAGTGGGGAACGGGTTTCTACATCAATCCAACGCCGCCGGAGGAAGCGGCGAAGTTTCTGCGCGAAGCGAATGTGGAAGAGCCGGTTCCCACAACGATGGGATAGGCGCAAGGTTTGGAAAATGAAAATAGGGCACGACCGAACGTCGTGCCCTTTGCAGTTGGACGGAGAGAGATGCTGACGCTGCGTCGAAAATTTGCTTGACTTCGCACTGCAACAGCAGCAGATAAAGCCTAGCGCCAGCCTAAGCGCGAATTGTCAACAGAATGTAAAAAAGGGTAGTGGGTCAGTCTGCGGGTTACTCCGGCGATGGAAGCGAAACCCAGATTACGTCTGGACCATCGAAGAACTGTACTCTGCTGCCTGAGATGCCATCCGCCGCAGAGCGCATTGACAAGGGCTTATCCTGAAAGATCTCGGAGAGAAAGCAAGTTAGGTGTCTCACACTACTTTCAAGCGAAGGTTTCGCGCGAACATTGGATGGGCAGCCCTGATCGGGTTGGCGGTCACTTTCGCAGGCGCATACATTTCACGCTTTTTCCCGTTGCGCTGGCTATTTCCATTCGGAATCGATAGTCCCCTAGGGCCTCTGGGTGACGTAATCTTTAACTGCTGTTGGGTGTTTGCCCTGCTGATCCTGTACTCTCTGTGGAAATCAGACTGACCCACGACCTAAAAAAGGCTGCGCAGGAGCTTTACGGGTTTCTCGGGGCAGTTGAAAGCAGTCGATTGAGGCCCATTAGCTCTGCGTCCGGTCCTGGAATTCTTCGTGCCAGGCCATCTGGATGGCTTCAAGCTTGCCTTCGTTGGAGGTTTTGGGATCGCCCTTGAAGTCGGGCAGTTCGGTGACGTAGCGGTGAAGGTCGGTGAAGCGGACGGTGAGCGGATCGATCTCGGGATGAGCTTCAGAGAGCAGGATGCCGATGTCTTCGGCGTCGTCCCAGGTAAGAGATTTCGGCATGGAGAGTTCCTCGAAATAGTTACCAGTTTCTGGTTTCCAGGTTCCAGATGCGCCGCTGGAAATTAGAGACAAGAAACCGGAAACAAGAAACTGCTTTAGTGGTGTTCTTCCGATATGTAGTTTCGGTTCCAGGCGGGAATCTCGACGACTATCTTGCCCGGCTTCGTAATCTGCACCTGGCAACCGAGACGCGAGTTTAACTGCAAGTCGGCGGCCATGTCCAGACGGTCGGCTTCGTCGTCATCCATGGGCGAAAGATTTTCTGCGCCCTCTTTGATCCAGACGTGGCAGGTAGTGCAGGCGCAGTTGCCGCCGCAGGCGTGGTCGAGGGTGACGCCGAAATTGAGCGCGACGTCGAGAATTGACTCTTCCTTGCCGTGATATTCGTAGGGCAGCTTGCCGTGCTCGAACTGTGCTGTCCTGCCTTCGGGCAGGAATGTAAGTTGGACCGTGTTTTCGCCGATCGTGTTTTCGCCGGGAGCTTCTTGGGTGGCTGTTCCGGCGCCTTGCGATTTTCCTTCTGCCATGATGCTCCTAGAATTCTTGCCGTTCAACGGCTATAGTCGCGGTTCCCTATCGAGCGGCATTTGTGGCACGTCTAAAGAGATGTGCCTTGATACGAATCTATTCAAATTCTGCCTTGGCCATGGGATGTGGCGCCGTGGGGCCCTCGCCCATGTCAGCTTCGTCCATCGTTTTTCCTTTTAACGCGGTCGAGACGGCGCTGTCCATCATTAGTTCCGCCAGACGCGTGGTGCCTTGGTTCAGCACGTCAATGGCTTTGCGGATGGCCTCATAGTCGTCTTCGCTATTTACAGCGACCAAGGCTTTCTCCATCTTCGCGATCTTCTTCTTCTCGTCGGTGGTGAGGTGGCCCCAGGCAGGACTCTTCTTGCCTTTTTCGAGCGCGGCCAGGATGGTCGCGGCTTCGTTGCGGGCTTCGATGATCTGCCGTTGCCGGAAATCTTCCTCTGCGCTGTCAAACGAATCGAGGATCATGCCCTCGACTTGCTCGTCGGTGAGACCGTAGCTGGGCTGTACCTGAATTTCGGATTCCTTGCCGCTGCGCTGTTCGCGAGCCGAAACATGCAGGATGCCGTTGGCGTCGATGAGGAATTTAACTTCGATGCGCGCCATTCCCGCAGCCATCGGCGGGATGCCCTTGAGATCGAAACGGGCCAGCGAGCGGCAGTCTTTGGCCAGTTCGCGTTCGCCTTGCAAGACATGAATGGCGACATTGGCCTGGCCATCGACCTGGGTTGTGTAATGCTGTGTTGCCGACGCCGGAATGGTCGAGTTGCGCAGAATGATCTTGTCTGTGACGCCGCCCGCCACCTCGATACCGAGGGACAGCGGCGTTACATCGAGCAGCAGCATATTCTCGGTGGCTTCGGAGCCCCCTCCCAGAATGTTGGCCTGCACGGCCGCACCCAGCGCTACGACTTCGTCGGGATTCAGATCCGTGTGCGGCTCGCGGTGGAACAGTTCTTTCACCAGCGCGCGAACTTTCGGGATGCGTGTGGATCCGCCGACGAGGACGACTTCGTCAATCTGTTCGGGCTTGAGACCGGCGTCCTTCAGGGCCTGCTTGCAGGGACCGACGGTGCGGTCGATGATGGGCTGAATGAGTTGTTCGAACTGCTCGCGCGTGCTCTCGCGCAGGTAGCGCTTGCCGCCAGGAAGTTCGACGTCGAGTTGCACGGAGGGCTGCGAGGAAAGCGCGATCTTGGCCTCGATTACGGCATTGCGGATGGCTTGCACGGCTTCACCATTGCGGCGGAGGTCGAGACCGAGATCTCCGAGCGTGTCATCGAGTGCGATGGTGACCAGAAGATTGTCAATGTCGTCGCCCCCGAGGTGCGTGTCACCATTGGTGGCAATGACTTCGAAGATGCCATCGTGCAGCTTGAGGATGGAAATATCGAAGGTACCGCCGCCGAGATCGTAGACGGCGACGATTCCGTTCTGCTTTTTATCCAGCCCGTAAGCCAGCGAGGCCGCCGTGGGTTCGTTGACCAGCCGCAATACCTCGAGGCCAGCAATGCGGCCTGCATCTTTCGTAGACTGGCGCTGCGCATCGTTGAAATACGCGGGCACGGTGATAACCGCCTTGCTGACCGGGGCTCCGAAGAAACGCTCAGCGTTGCGCTTGAGCTGGCGAAGGATGAGAGCCGAAATTTCCGGCGGAGTAAAAGTCTTCTCGCCCAGCTTTATACGCAGGACTTCGCCCGGTTGCAGATCTTCGGCGAGGCGGAACGGGAAGAACTTCAATTCTTCCTGCACGTCGTCAACCCCTCGCCCCATCAGGCGTTTGATGGAGTAGACTGCGCGTTCGGGCGTCTCGGTCAGGTGTTTGCGGGCCGCATTGCCGATGACGGGCTGGTTGTTCTCGTCGAGCGCGACGACCGACGGCACGAGATTCGAACCGTCGTCACCGGGGATCACGACAGGACTCTCCCCTTGCATGAAGGCCACGAGAGAATTCGTAGTGCCCAGGTCGATTCCGACGATGCGATCAGAGGACATTTAGTAATTTGGTAATTTAGTAATTGGGTAATTGAAAAACCGTTGGGGTTCAAATTACTCAATTACTAAATTTACCAATTTCTCAATTCTCCAGAACCTCGCTCACATCCCGCACCAGATTCCTGATGTAGTTCCTGCGGTTCAGCACGTCCACCATTTTGTCGCGCTCCTGCCTGCGCTCTTCTTCTGAGACGGGTTGACCGTTGTGCTCGCGCTGGATCATTCCATCCCACATCCTCCAGCGAACGTCTAACTCGCGCAGCAGAGACTCCTGCTTCTCTTCCAATTCAAGCTTCTGGCGGCCGATTTCTTCGATCAGCGCGGGATCGTCCTCGCCCATCTTTTTCTGCATGCGCAGTTCTTCGAGCTGCATATTCAGCTCGAACACTTCTTCCAGCAAATCTGGAGGGACGATCTGTTTCTTGACTTCACCCGTTGATCGCGCCTTTTCGGTTGCGCTCTTCGATTGCTCTTCCAGCTCCACGCCTTCCAGCTTCAAAAGATACTGCGTGCGCGTGATTGGATCTTTCAATGTGCGATACGCGTCGTTGAGCTGGGAACTCTGTTGCAGGCTCCACTCCTGCTCTTTGCTGTCAGCGCGGGCGTTCAGATCTGGATGGAGCTTGCGGCTCAGCTCATAAAAATCTTTCTCCAGCGCGGGGACGTCGAGGTTCAGCTTGCGCGGCAGGCCGAAGAAAGTGAAATAGTCCACGGGCGCCGGAGGCTGCACCTTGCCACAGGCCTCGCAGAAGTGCACCGCGCGCATGGTTCCGCACGACCAGCAGGATTGAGTTTCCTCCGGCGAGGGCTTCGCGGTAATCGTGGTCAAAGACGTCATACTTAATAAAACACCTTGCGCTGAGCGGGGGCGCGCCGCCTGGAGTCGTGGCTAGCTTTTCTCGGACAGGAGTGTCCGAGCCACACGGTCCGTTCCGGCCCACAACCATCACGCCGAGAACGACGTGCCGCAGCCGCAACTCTTGGTGGCCTGGGGATTCACGAAGACGAATCCCTGCTGCATCAGCGTCTCCTGGTAATCCAGGATCATGCCGTGCAGATAGATGAACGACTTCGGATCGACAAAGACGCGCACATCTCCGAACTGGAAGATGCGGTCGCGTTCCCTCGGCTGCGTGTCGAATCGCACGTTATAGCTCAGACCGGAACAGCCGCCGCCCTGCACTCCGAGGCGCAGCCCGCCCTGCTCGGGCGAGATGCCTTCCTTGGCCATCGCGCTTTTCACCTTGACCAGAGCTTTGTCGGTGACCTGAATGCCCTTGGCGGGTGACGTTTGCGCGGGTTGTTCGGTTGCTGTTGTCATTGTGATGCGAATTCCTGACGCGGTGCCTCAGCGGCTAAAGCCGTCATGGGTGCGAGCCGTCTACGGCACGACTGAAGTCGTGCCCCGATACGAACCTTGACGGCGCGGCCGCCCTTTCAAAACTCAACCACAGCGCGGAGGCACGCAGGACCTTACTGCATTACTGCGGCGCCAACTGGCTGCGCGCTCGCCTGCTTCTTCTTCCAGTCGCCGATGGCGGCGCGGATCGCGTCCTCAGCCAAGACGGAACAGTGGATCTTCACCGGAGGAAGCGACAGCTCCTTCACGATGTCCATGTTCTTGATGGCGAGGGCTTCGTCCACCGTTTTGCCCTTGACCCATTCGGTGGCCAACGATGACGATGCGATCGCGGAGCCGCAGCCGAACGTCTTGAACTTGGCTTCTTCGATGACGTTGGTTTCGCGGTTGACCTTGATCTGCAACTTCATGACGTCGCCGCACTCGGGTGCGCCGACCAGGCCGGTGCCCACGTCAGCGCTGCTCTTGTCCATGGAGCCGACGTTGCGGGGGTTGTTGTAATGATCGATTACTTTATCGCTGTATGACATGTGTGTACTCTCCCGAAAATCAAAGTCTCAAGTTAGTGTGCTTCTCCCGCCCACTTCACATCTTTCAGATTGATGCCTTCCTTCGCCATCTCGTAGAGCGGGGAAAGTTCGCGCAGGCGCTCGACGGTTTCAATGACGCGGTCGGCCACGTAATCGACTTCGGCTGCCGTGTTGAAGCGGCCGATGCCGAAACGGATCGAACTGTGCGCCAGATCGTCGCCGGTGCCCAGAGCCTTCAATACATAAGATGGCTCCAGCGTCGCGGAGGTACAGGCCGAGCCGCTGGAAACTGCGATGTCGTTGATGCCCATCAGCAGGGACTCGCCTTCCACGTAGGCAAAGCTGATGTTCAGGTTGCCTGGCAGGCGATGCTCCATGGAGCCGTTGATGTAAGTTTCGTCGAGACGGCTCATGATGCGGTCGCGCAGACGGTCACGCAAGCCGGCTAACTGAACGGCTTCGCGAGACATTTCTTCCGATGCAATGGCGCAGGCTTTACCCAGACCCACGATGCCGGGGACATTGAGTGTGCCGGAGCGCATGCCGCGCTCGTGGCCGCCGCCGTCGATAATGGCGGAAATCTGCACCCGCGGATTCTTGCGGCGAACGTACAGAGCGCCGACGCCCTTGGGGCCGTACATCTTGTGCCCGGAGATCGACATCAGGTCGATGTTTTGCTTGTTCACATCGATCGGAATCTTGCCGACGGCTTGCGTGGCGTCAGTGTGGAAGATGATGCCGCGTTCGCGGCAGAGCTTGCCAATCTCGGCAAACGGCTGCACAACGCCAATCTCGTTGTTCGCGGCCATGATGGTGACGAGGATGGTCTTGTCGTCCATGGCGCGCTTCAGGTCTTCGAGATCGACCAGACCATCTTTCTGCACGGGCATGTACGTAACGCGATAGCCGTACTTCTCCAGGCGCTTGCAGGTATCGAGCACGGCCTTGTGCTCGGTGACCGCGGTGATGATGTGGTTGCCCTTCTCGCGGTACATCTCGGCCACACCCTTGATGGCGAGGTTGTCGCTCTCGGTGGCGCCGGAGGTGAAGATGATTTCTTTGGTCGTGGCGCCGATCAGCTTGGCGATGCGCTCGCGAGCGGTTTCCACGCCTTCTTCGCCGGCCCATCCGAAAGAGTGATTGCGACTGGCCGCGTTGCCGAACTTTTCCATGAAATAGGGCAGCATCTCTTCCAGCACCCGCGGATCCATGGGGGTGGTGGCGTGGTTGTCCATGTAGATGGGCAGCTTCACTCCCTGAGGAGCGGCGTGGTGGGTTGCTGGAAGTTGCTGGGGGACCTTTACATCCGTGCTCATAATTGCTTCTCCTAACCCTCAGGGACTAAAGCCCTCGTCTTTGTTTTTCGGCGGCATGGCTTAAGCCATGCCCTGATACGAATCAAAACCGCCGCTATACGATCGTCACCAGTTCGGATGGCTTAGCGGAAGCGCTTTGCGGCGCTTCGGGTCTTCTCTCATATGTGAGATCTTGATGCGCTTTAGTACGGCTTCGATGCTGTCATTCACTTTGCGCAGCGGTTCGCGGATATTGCAACGGTGAGTCTGACCGCACTCACCGCGCACGGTAACACAAGAAGTAATAAATAACGGGCCGTCAATGGCTTGAATCACCTCGAATGCAGATATCGTGTGCGCTGCGCGCGCGAGGCGGTAGCCACCGTTCGTGCCGTGCTGCGAGAGCAACAGGCCGGCTTTCGCCAGCCGCTGCAGAATCTTGGCAAGCGCTTCCGGGGGGATACCGAAGGAGTCAGCAACGTCCTTTGCGCTGGCGCTGCCCTCGCCTTCCTGAGCGTGGTCGGCCAAGTGCTTCATGGCCATCAATGCGTAATCCGCTTTTTTCGTTAGCTTCAGCATCCTTGGCTCTCTGATAGCGGCGACTTGCGAAAGCCGACCAGTTCAGTCGGACTTAATGCCGACCTTTTCTGCCGTAATTCATTTTACGACCAAGAGCAGGGACGATGCAAGCCATAGCAGGAAGCAGCGAAAAAGAGGCTCTGAATGGTAACTATCGGCAATTGAATCGTTTAGGCCTTGGCGATGTTTTTGGTCGGAATTCCTTGAAACTCTCCGGGAACGCTCACCGCGGCGGTCATTGAAGTCAGAAATGAAATTTATCAAGAGGCACTTGACAACTGGAAAAGGGGGTCTAAAATACCGTGAAATTCCCGCGAATCGATTGCTCCGCGATTACGAGGGCATGCTTCCGGATTTATGACCTCAAAGCCGTTCTCCCAGCCGCCCGACTCCAAGAGCAAACCTTGCCAGCACCCGCGCGTGCAGATCGTAAGCCGCGATGAAGACGCTGAATTTGTGGAATGCCTGGAATGCCGCGAAATCTTCGAGTCCAGTGAATTGAAGGACATGAGCATCGAAGAAAGCGTCGAAGGCGAATCCCCAGAATCGTGATCCCGCCAGACAGCGCACAACAGTAACTAGCGCGCCAGATTAGTGCTTGTTGATATGGCAGTAGCACTGCTAGTCTGCAGGCCGGGGGCGTGCATTCCGCACGTTGCAAGCTCATGCCTGCCGTAGCGCTGGTAGTTGACGATTCCATGCTGATTCGCTACACCGTCTGCCGCTCTCTGGAAGAGCGCGGCTTTGTGGTGGAGTCTGCTACGAACGGCTTGGAAGCTTTGCAAATTCTCGAGCGCCTTCAGCCCGATGTGATCGTTACCGACATGCAGATGCCAAAAATGTCGGGCAGCGAACTGATTACCGAGCTGAAGAAAAATCCCCGGACAGCGACCATTCCCATCATCATCGTTGCGGGCCGGGCCAGCGGCTTCGACGAAAAAGAGAAGCGCGCTAATTTCGCCATCTACAAAGATATTGACATTCAGTGCCAACTGGGAAAAGCCCTGGATGCAGTGATGGGGAAAAGCCAGAGCAAAGGCGCAGCCAAATAAGCAGCCTGGAAGTCTTAGTCTTTTCGCTAGATAAAGAGTGCTACCGCAACCGCAGGCTCGCCTCGGCCGAAAAGTCCATCGCAGCAAAATCTCCAGCCAGAAATTTTGGATAAGCCGCGGCGGCGATCATGGCGGCGTTGTCAGTTGAAAGAGCGCGCGAAGGAAAATACACCGGCAAGCCTTGCTGAGCGCCGTCGCGTTCAAATGTTTTTCGCAATTCGCTATTGGCTGCTACTCCACCAGTGACAAAGAGAGTGGCCACATCATAGGCACGAGCCGCAGCCAGAGTCTTGCCGATCAGGTCTTCGACGAGAGCGCGCTGGAACGAGGCGATTAAATCCAGAGTCTGCCGATCGCAATTTGCCAGGTAATCTTCGAGCGTTGGCTTCGCAAGATCCGCCAAGGCTTTGCGACGGACCGCGATTGAGTCACTCATGCCGTGAATCTCAACGTATCGCAACACGGCAGTCTTGATTCCGCTATAAGAAAAATCAAAACGCGGGCGATCCGGGTCGGCTTCTTTCGGTTCGCGGCGGTCGCGGTGCTTGATTTGTGATTGCTGGAATTTCACAGCCGCGGGGTCGCCATGCGAAGCAAGCCGGTCGATGATTGGACCTCCGGGATAGCCGAGGCCAAGCAGCTTGGCAACTTTGTCGAAAGCCTCACCAGCCGCGTCATCGCGCGTGTGGCCGATATTTTCGTAGGTCCAACACTCGTTCTCTTGTTCGGCAAGATAAAGGTGCGTGTGGCCCCCAGAAACCACCAAAGCCAGTACAGGAAATTGTAATTCGTGATTGCCCTTCTGGCGCTCTTCCAACAGCACCGCATGGATGTGGCCTTCGAGATGGTTGACCGCAATCAGCGGCTTGTCAAGAGCAAAGGCCAGAGCCTTGGCGAAACTAATTCCCACCAGCAACGCTCCGGCTAGGCCTGGGCCTTGAGTCACGGCAATCGCATCCACAGACTTGTAAGTCTGATCTGCCTCGGCCAATGCCTGCCGAACGACGGGAACGATGGCCTTCAAGTGCTCGCGGGATGCGAGTTCCGGCACCACGCCACCATAAGGCTGATGGGTGGCAATCTGTGAAGCCACTACGTTTGAGATAAGTTGCTCGCCCGAACGCACTACGGCTGCAGCGGTTTCGTCGCAAGAGCTTTCGATGCCGAGGATGTAGGTGGCGTGCACCAAACCCATTATTGCAGGCCTGGACGACTCGTCCCAACCCTAGGGTTTGATTTGAAAAACAACGCCCGCGTTGAAGGTTCCTCCGCCGGGAGTTGTGCCATAGACGTTCCCGCTGGCATCCACCGTAACTGCTGCGAATTGCGGAAAGAGCCCGTCGCTGCCTCCAGTGAATTTGTGGAGTATTTTTTCACTCCAAATCCCGTTTGAACCCTGGGCCAGCTCAAAAACTGTTCCCTTGTGGAGGCCGCCGGTGTAGGTCATCCCGTAGAGTTTGCCAGTTGCGTCGATGGTCAAGGGTCCTTCCGCAGAAGCTCCGTCGGCACCACCCGTAAAGTTGTGGAGATCCTTAGAGGTCCACGTGCCGTTTGAGCTTGGGCTGTACTCCTTTACGGAATAAATCGTCTCCGCGTAGACACTTCCGGCATTGTCGAGCGCGACAGCGCCAATTCCGCTTGCTCCATCTCCGCCGCCAGTAAAGGCGTGGACCACCTGTTCGGTCCAAGTGCCGTTCGATGCGGGCGACAGCTGAAAGATGAGTCCGTAGTCATGCGCGCCGCCTTGCACGGTGGTGCCGTAGAGATTGCCGGCGAGGTCGAACGTAAGGGAGGAATCATACGGACTACCCCCATCGTTCGCGCCTGTGAAGGTATGCAGAATTTTTTCCGACCACGCGCCGTTGTTGTTGACCAACTCGAAAGCAACGCCGGAACCTTGCGCACCACCTCCATAAGTCGTACCGAAAAGATTCCCGGACTTGTCCAGCCCTAAGCCAGCGTACGGCCCATTTCCGTCGTTTCCTCCGGTGAAGTTGTACAGCACTTTCTCGGTCCAAGTGCCGTTGGCTTGAGGGGAAACCTCAAAAACGGTCCCGAAAAAATTCGTTCCGCCAACTGGCGTGGTGCCATAGAGGTTTCCGGTCGAGTCTGACACGAGGCCGCCGTAGGGCACGAATCCATCCGAACTATTGGTTCCGAAGTTGTAAATTACTTGTTGCGTCCAGGTCCCGTTAGAATTCGGGGTCAGCTCGAAAACTGTCCCGCCACCCAGCGATCCGCCATTGAAGGTCGTTCCATAAAGAACACCTTTCGTACCGAGAAGTAATCCCGCATAAGGGGTGCCGCCGTCGGCGCCGCCGGTAAAGGTGTAAATGACCTTCTCGGCGGCTTGTGCGGGGGCGCAGACCGCTACAACCGCGAGTAAAGCGAAAGCCAAAATCAGTTTTCTGCGCATTGGAATGCTCCTCAGTTCGCTGTCAGTTACCGGGGGGAGCGGAAACCGTATTGTGGGCTGAAACGTTACCACGAAAAGTGCAGGCCGACCATTAATTTTCAAGCTCACAGTCAGCCACCAGTGCGGTGTGCACGTATCCGGATCGCGCTCCCGACAGCGGGATAAGCTCTCAAAGCCAGCCTTTGGTGCGGGCAAGTCGGGAGGCTTCGACTCTGTTGCTGGCGCCCATCTTGCTGATGGCTTCGGAAAGATAATTACGCACGGTGCCTTCGGATAAGCCTAACTCCGCGGCGATGTCGCCGCTTTGCATGCCTTCGCCGGCTAGGCGCAGGACCTGGCGTTCGCGATCAGTGAGCGGGTCCATTTCTCCCCAGGCTTCAGTGGCGAGATCGGGATGGATTACGCGCAATCCCTGCTGGACGCGGCGGACCGCGTCTGCAAGTTCTTCGGCACGCATGTCTTTGAGGAGGTAGCCCAAGGCTCCGGCTTCCATGGCGCGACGAAGGTATCCGGCGCGCGCGAAGGTAGTAAGAATGATGACGCGAGTACTCGTGCGGCGGCGTTTTAGCTCAGCCGCAGCATCGAGCCCCGTCATAAGCGGCATCTCAATGTCGGTGATAAGAACGTCCGGCTTGTAAGTGAACACAGCATCGATGGCCTCTTTGCCATTCCGCACTTGAGACACGACAGAGATGTCGCCTTCGATCTCGAGCAAGGCAGCCAAGGCGCCGAGCACCATGCCCTGATCCTCGGCGATGACGACGCGAATGGTCTTGCGGTTTTCTTTGGCAATGGGGCTCAACGGGCGCCGTCCTCGGATTTCGGCGTGACTTCTTTGACCGGAACAGTGATCGCGAGTTTGGTGCCGGCTAGAGAATCGCGGGTAAGCGTGCCGCCGAGCATCTCGACGCGCTCGCGCATGCCGCGAAGTCCATTGCCTTCGTTTTGAAAGCCGCCGCGTCCGTCGTCTTGAATCTCAAGATGGCAGGATCCGTTGCGCTGCTCAAGTCGCAGCGTGCAGGTGCGGGCCTGTGCGTGCCGGACGACGTTGGTGACAGCCTCTCGCACCGCCATGGTGAGGACGCTTTCTTGCATGGCTGGAAGCTTTACCGTGGTGGACGCGTCGTAGCGGACGGCCACGCCCGCGGTTTCGAGGGTGCTCTTGGCCTGAGCCAATTCGGCCACCAATCCCTTCGAACGATAGCCGCGGATCGCATCGCGCACATCGGAAAGCGCCTGGCGTGAAATTTCCTCGACTTCGCGAATCTCTTTCCCTGCGCGCTGCGGATCGCGGTCGATCAACTTTCCGGCCAACTCCGACTTCAGCGTGATAACCGACAATGTATGCCCAAGAACATCGTGCAGATCGCGGGCGATGCGCTCGCGCTCGGCGACTTTGGCGAGATGCTCGATTTCATCGTTCGCCTTGCGCAACTTCCGGTTCATCCGGTTGCGCTCGGCAAAGAAAGTGTTCCCCGCACCAATGATCATGGGAAAGAGGGCGGAGTAGAAGAGCTGCCAGCCGCGAATGTGCAGGAACAATCCCTCGATCGCTCCAACGGCTCCAATCGTGAGCAATCCCACAACTGCCGCCGTCTGGCTGTTGACGCAGAATGGCACCATCGCGGCCGCGAAGATAAAGAACGTACACGCGCCGCCGTTGATGGGCTGGTACAGAAGTCCGAGCAAGACCATGCCCGCGATATGCGCCAGGGCACGCGGGTTCGCCAGGACAAAGAGTCCAAAATACAAGAACAGAAACAACACGGCGCCAAGCGCATCCAGCAGCCACATTTTCACACTGACGTGGTCGTAAACCGGCTGGATGAAAAAGAAGCCTAGATAGATGACCCAGAGCAAAGGGCTCCAGCCGTGTTCTTTATCCCTGAAAATCAGGTTCCAGGGCTTCAGCTTGAAGGGACCGGCGGTTTCGCACGTTGTTTCCGGCCCGATGGACATCAGTGGCATAGGTCTATTCTCAACGCTGCAATCAATTTCGGCCAGTCCGCCACGCGGAACCCGCTCCGTACCACACGAGGACGGCGACGGGAATCAGCAGCGTCAGCCACCCGGCTCCGCCAAAGAGGGCGACCAGGCCGAGAATGATGAATATCACGGTCGCGCCCGTCGACTTTTTCGAATCTACGCTCATAAGAACCTCCGAAACAACTGCAGCCCAAGAAGTCCAGAAAGGAAACTCTGCATTGCCCTTGCCCTTAGCCGTAAAGCTTCCCCTGGTCGCGCTGGAAACCGATGCGGGCCACGCCCAGGCAAATCAGGGTAAAGGCGAATAAAACTTCCCAGTGGCCGGCGGTCGATTGGTGAAATCCGGCGCCCACGGTTCCGAGCGCCAGTTGCGATAAGTGATATGGGGGCAACGCCAGCGCGATCTGCCGCACCACCTTGGGCAGGAACATGTAGGGCACCCACAAGCCGCTGCAGAACGACATGGGCAGATAGATCAGGTTGATGGCGGCAGGCGCGGAGTTTGGTCCGACGAAGTAACCGATGGCCAATCCCATGACAGAAAAAGGAATCGATCCAGCCACCAATGTTCCGATCAGTTTGGACATTTCCACGAGCGGCATGCGCACGTTGCCGAAGCTGATGCCGAGCACCATGAGCAGCGCAACCACGATAGCGCTGAATCCCATGCTCACCAGCACCTTTGCCGCGAAGTAGGCGAACGGCGGCATGGGACTGGCGCGCTTCACCTGGAGCCATCCCAGGCCGCGGTCGGAAGCGAGGCCTGAGGCAGTTCCGAATAAAGACGCTCCCATCACTCCGAACGTGCCGTAGGTTGCGATCATGTAAGTTGGCACGCCCGTGCCGCCGATCGCTTCTTTAGCATTCAGCACCAAACCAAATAAAACGTAGAACATCAGCGGGAAACTTATTACCGAAGCGGTGTAGACGCGCAGCCGCAGGTTCTTAAGGAACTCATACTTGGCTTCCTTCAAGTAAATGGTTGCAATATGGCTTGCCGAACGCTCGATCTGTGTATTCCTCAAAACCACTGCAGCAGTGCTCATGATCGTTTCCTCGTCTTCCGCATCTCGTTCCGCATCTTGCGCGGAGAAAATTCTGGATCAGTTGTGTGGATTTCCCGGTTGACCGTTATCGTGTGTAAGCGCCAGAAAGGCTTCTTCCAGACCCGCGGTTGTGATCTCCAGTCCCGAGAGTGTGGAATCGAGGCTCAGCAACGCGCGAACCACAGTTTCCGCTTCGCCGGCATGGATCTCGACCGCTTCGCGGTCTTGTTTTGCGGCGGTTACGCCCGGAATTCTAAGTATGATGGCAAGGCTCAACGCCGTGACACAGCGGATTCGCTTGCCGCTGGTTTGCGATTTGATCTCTGCCGGCGTGCCTTGGGCGATGATCTCTCCTTGATTGATTACGGCGACGCGGTCGGCGAGAGCGTCGGCCTCCTCAAGATAGTGAGTTGTCAGCAGAACGGTTTTGCCGCAATCGACCAGGCGGCGGATTTCTTCCCACAGCGCACGCCGGGCTTCTACGTCCAGGCCAACGGTGGGTTCATCGAGAAACAGCAAATCGGGATTGCCGCAGATGGCCAGAGCAAATAGCGTGCGTTGCCTTTGTCCGCCGGAGAGATCGCCGAATTTGCGGTCGCGTAGTTTCTCCAGACCCGCCGCCACCAGAACTTGTTCGAGGGGCAATGGCTGGGTGTGGTAACTGGAGAATAGATCAATATGTTCGCGCACCCGCAGGGTTTCAGGAACTCGCCCAACTTGCAGCATGGCGCCGGTGCGCATGCGATTCGCGGGATTCGTAGGATCTCCGTCAAAGACACGAGCTTTGCCGGAATCGGGCTGAATGAGTCCCAGCAATAACTTCACCGCCGTCGTCTTGCCAGCCCCGTTAGGTCCGAGCAGGGCGACGACCTGCCCCGCGCGAACGTCGAAATTCACATTTTGCAA
>Ga0210400_10001608_pt1 | contig 22151 bp, 15 predicted proteins | sample IncBWH26MmetaG_FD_155456 | JGI IMG/M metagenome (GOLD analysis project Ga0210400, IMG submission 155456) | Forest soil microbial communities from Barre Woods Harvard Forest LTER site, Petersham, Massachusetts, United States - Inc-BW-H-26-M | ecosystem: Environmental > Terrestrial > Soil >...
CGGCACTTTGTATGGCCCCGACGCGTGAATCGGGACGCGCGCAGCGACAGTTGGTCCCCAGGATGCGTAGGCGCCCGTGTTGAAGTCGGCGATAAAATCCATGGCGACGAGTTTTCCATCGGAGGTCGCGCCTGCGCGGCAGAAGATTCTCGACGGGTGGCGTTTGGTGGTCGAGCGGATCGACTCCGGCCGCGAATAAACCATGCGCACCGGCTTGCGCAAGTGCCACGCGGCGACGGCAAGAAACGGCTGCAGCGAGAGATCGAGCTTGGAGCCGAAGCCGCCGCCGACGGCCGTCGGGATAATGCGCACGTTCGATTCCGGAATTCCTAGGATGGCGGCAATATCTTTCAAGTCGTTATACGGTGCTTGCGTGCAGGCCTGAATTTCGATGCGATCACCGACGCGTCGCGCGAAGCCGGCTTCCGGTTCGATGTAAGCGTGCTCGATGAATCCGGTTTCGTACTCAGCCTCGACGCAAACGTTGGCGGTACGCATTGCAGCGTCCACATCACCGCGGGCCACGCGCCCGCCGACAAGTATGTTGTCAGGCCGGGAAGCGTGGACCGCTGAAGCGCCGGGCTTCAGCGCTTCTTCAGGTTGGGTAATTGCCGCCAATGGTTTCCAGGTGACAGGGAATTGACTGAGATCGAGCGCCGCGATAGCTGCCGAATCACCGACGACAGCGGCGACAGCTTCGCCGAGGAAACGCGCCTCGCGTTCCGCAAACACAGGCTGATCGGAGAATTGTGGAATTACCCCGAAGCAATTTTTCCCTGGAACGTCGCGCGCAGTAAAAATTCCGTGAACGCCAGGATGCGCCCGCCGGTACGCTTCCAGATCACCCAAAGCGAACTCCGCGCGATGATGTGAAGACCGCACGACGCGGAGCAGCAAGGAATCCTCCGGCCACTCATCGGCGCCAAAAACATCCTGGCCCAGAACTTTCTTCCGGCCGTCGAGCCGTGTGACGCGCTGGCCCACGGGGCCATCCCCTGAATGCAGCTTCGCCGCTGGCGGCGGTTGATCCGCCTCCATTACCGCACGCACAATTTTCCGGTAGCCGGTGCAGCGGCAAAGAACGCCTCCAAGAGCGTCCTACACCTGCGCTTCATCGGGGCGTGGATTTTTCTCCAGCAGCGCAACCGAGGAGACGAGCATCCCGGGTGTGCAGATGCCGCATTGCGCCGCGCCGTGCCGCAAGAAGGATTTCTGCAGCCGGTCGAAAGCCGGCGAGGAATCGCGCAGTCCTTCAATCGTTTCGATTCTTGCCCCGTCAAGCTTTCCAACGGCGGTCAGGCAGGAGCAAACCGGCTGGCCGTTGACGAGAACAGTGCAAGCGCCGCAATCACCGGCGTCGCAGCCAACCTTGGTGCCGACGAGATGAAATTCCTCCCGCAGCACCTGCGAAAGGCGCGAACACGGATCGGAACGAACCGGCCGGACTTCTCCGTTGATGCTCAGAGAAATTTGCGCGGCGGCTTCACATTTTGTCTCGCTCTTCATGCCGCTCCAGCCTTTTGCACGCAGGATTCCAGAGCGCGCCCGACAAGGGTGAGAGCAGCGCCGCGGCGATATTCGGCGGTGGCTCGGACATCGTCAATGGGTGAAATTCGGGCAAGATGTTCGGCTTTCACAACCCGGCGAAGGCCGGGTCCTGCAGGTTCTCCAACGAGGGCGCGCTCGAGTTCGGTGAGTCGCAGCGCTGCGGCAGAGCAGGAGCCGACGCAAATCAGAGCCTCGCGAATACTGGCATCAGCATCAAGGACGAGATTCGCCGCAACCATAACAATGGAAATAACCAGATACCGCCGCGCCCCCAGCTTGAGAAACGTGGAGACCGCATTCTCAACGCGCCGGGGAACACGAATAGAAGTGAGAAGCTCGTCGGGCCGCCGTGCCGTCTTGCGATTGCCAAGAATGAACTCGCCGAGAGGGAGCGTGCGGGAAGTGTTGCGGGAAGAAAGAACCAGTTCAGCGTCGAGAGCAAGCAGCGCGGCGACGCCGTCCGCGGCAGGAGAAGCGTTGCACAGATTGCCGGCGATCGTGGCCGCATTCTGGATTTGCACGGAGCCAACTTCGCGCGCGGCGGCCTTGAGGCCGTCGAAACCGCGGGGAAGCGGAGCGGCGAGAACTTCGCTCCAGGTTGTTCGAGCGCCGAACACAAAGTGTTCCGCGGTGGATTGAATCCCCCTGATTTCGGCAAGCCCCGATATATCCAGCACCGGCCCGAAGAGCGGCCGGTCGCCAAGCGCGGGGAAAACATCCGTGCCCCCGGCAAGGATAGTGGCGCGGGTGTCTGCAAGAACGTTCAGGGCATCCTGAAGCGAGTTAGGACGAAAGTACAAAAGACCTGGCTCCCGATGAAGCAGCAACAATGAGGACATTCTAGTTCTACAATGGCGCGGCCAATTTGTGAAGTTATCTGGGATTGTACCCCGGAAGAGCGGGCGTATTGTGGCAGACTACTTATGCATGGCCACTTCCGACCATCGCCTTACCGCAGGGACTGCGGCCTTCCAGTTCTAAGGATTCCGCCTATACCAGATTGCGCGCTTCTGCATCGTGTTCTGCACGGAGATGCAGTCGGTGGCCGTGGGCTGGCAAGTGTACGAAATCACCCACCGGCCGCTCGATCTGGGCCTCACCGGCCTCGCGCAATTCCTGCCCGGCGTGGTGCTGTTTCTTGTGGCGGGCCACGTTGCGGATCGCTTCGACCGGAAAAACCTGCTCACGCTGTGTTATGTCGGTTTTGCAACTTCTTCGGCGTTGTTGCTGCTGGTGGCCCTGAAGGTGGAATACCTGCACAGCGCCGGTTCGGTGAGGCCAATCTTTGCGATTTTGTGCCTGGTTGGAGCGGTGCGGAGCTTCAGCATGCCTGCCAGCCGCGCCCTGCTTCCGCAACTGGTCCCGGAAGAACAGTTCCAAAGCGCGGTCGCCTGGAACTCCAGCTTTTTTCAGTTCGCCACCATCCTCGGGCCTGCGATGGGCGGTATTCTCTACGCGTTCTTCCGCGGCCCGGCCGCCGTCTATGCCACCGCCCTTTCTGCCGGCACCATCGCGGTGCTGACTACGCTGCGGATAAAAGTCCAGTCGCCGCCCCGCGTGCGAGAACCGTTTTCCCTCAGGACCGTTTTCGCGGGATTCCATTACATCTGGGTTCATAAATTGGTTTTCGGATCGATCTCGCTCGACCTGTTCGCTGTACTGCTCGGCGGCGCGGTAGCGCTGTTGCCGGTTTATGCGAAAGAAATTCTTGTGACAGGGCCCTGGGGATTGGGCCTGCTGAGAAGCGCGCCTGGGATTGGCGCCGCGGTGATGGCGCTGCTGATCGCCTACAAACCAATCCGGCGAAGGGCCGGGGCGACGATGCTGTGGTGCGTGGCGGGATTCGGCGTCTTCACGATCGTGTTCGGATTATCCCGGAACATCATTCTCTCGATGATTTCTCTCTTTTTCGTGGGCGCGGCGGACATGGTCAGCGTCGTAGTCCGCGGTGTGCTCATCCAGATCGAAACCCCCGATGAAATGCGCGGGCGGGTGAACGCCGTGGACATGGTTTTTATCGGTGCTTCCAACGAACTCGGCGAATTCGAATCGGGCTTGGCCGCGCAATGGTTCGGCGCCGTTCCCGCTGTAGTGCTGGGCGGCGTCGGAGCGATTGTGGTGACGGTCCTCTGGGCGTGGATGTTCCCGGAGTTGCGGCGCGCGGATTCGCTCAGCCGGGCAGGCTCTGCGCGTGCGGCAAAGCCCGCCTAGCTCTTGAGCACGATCCGGGTAGCTGGAAGAAAAGCTTTCGCTGACGATTAGTGAGAGTGTTCGTGGTCGTGGTCGGAATCCCCAGTCTTCCCGGGAGCCACCGAGGCCGGGGCAAGCACGGTCCCCGGAGGAGGTGCCAGCTCCGCCTTTACCGACGCGGGCAGCTTGTCCGCAGTCTTAACCAGCACACTCACCTGCCACATCTGCGTATCGCTCAGACGATCCTTAAAGCCGGGCATACCGGTCATGCGGATTCCTCCGGAAACCTTCGTGTACGATTCCCAGGTCTCGTCGTCCGTGACGCCCACGCCGCGAAAGAGGAGCGGTGGCTTCGGAAACATGCCATTGCCGATCGCATTGTGCGGCTCGCCGGGAAGCCCATGGCATACGGCGCACTGTTCCTTATAAACCTTCGCTCCGGCCAGAAGATTCGGTTCGTCGGCAGTCACCGGAGGATTCGGGTGTGGGACTTTGCCGAGGTACGCGTGCAACGCTAGCTTTGCCATCTTGCGCTCGAATGGCATTTCGGGGGAGTTCGTGGTCACCGGCGCTTGCCCGCTTGCGAAATAAAAGTACGCGCCCATACCAACCAACACGAACCCCAAAACGATGCCCAGCAGGATTCCCTTTAACATAATTTGAGTTTTACTCCTCCAGTGGATAGGTTGCCTGGTTCGACCCGGTCGAAAAATGTGCGCCTAGTGTACGACGACCTCTCAATTTCTGCACTTATCTTTCTTAATTCCGCGCGACCCACCAAAACCACGGAAAGTCTGCCTTCCACCGGTCAATTAGAGTAACTATTCCGCGGGCTCGTGCGTCCTATGTAGCAGAGATCTAAGGATTCCTATACGCTAAAGGTCTAAGGAATGCGTCTTCTGGTGTTCCCGGCAAGCCCGATCCAAGACGTCACCCTATAGTTCACTTTGCGACTGCGAACAGGAGTATTTCGGAATGGCTTCTACTGACTCGGTCGATGTGCGTGATCCTCGCACGCCTTCTTCGACCACATCTTTTACTCCCGGTTCCCAGGGCGCGGCGAAGGGCCACTGGTGGGTTTGGGTGCTTTTGCTGGTAATCGTGGTTGGCGGATATTGGTATTACAAGGGCCGGAATTCTCAGGCCGATGCTGCCGCCGCAGGAGGCAAGGGTCCGGGCGGGGCCGCAATGGGCGCCCCGGGAAGTTTTGTCGTTCCCGTGGTGGTCGCCACGGCGACCAAGGGTGACTTGCCGGTATTCCTGAACGGTTTGGGTAATGTGGCCGCGTTCAATACCGTCACCGTGCGCTCTCGCGTAGACGGACAAATCGTCAAAATTAATTTTGTCGAAGGCCAGAATGTAACTGCCGGGCAGGCACTGGTCGAGATCGATCCGCGGCCCTATCAAGTGCAACTTGAGCAGGCGGAAGGGCAGTTGGCTAAGGATCAGGCGCAATTAAAAGACGTTCAGGTGGACTACGAGCGCTTCAAGCTGCTTTTTAAGGAAGGCGTGATTCCCAAGCAGCAATTGGATACGCAGCAGGCCCAGGTGGGCACGTTTGAAGGCGCCATCAAAGCGGACAATGCGACGATTGATAACGCCAAATTGCAGATCATGTATTCGCACATTACCGCGCCCATCAGTGGGCGAATCGGGCTTCGGCTCGTTGACATGGGAAACATGGTGCACGCCACCGACACGAACGGACTGCTGGTGATCACCCAGTTGCAACCGATCGCGACTCTCTTCAGCCTGCCGCAGGATCAATTGCCGCAGGTGATGGCCCGGATGAAAAAAGGTGCGCCCATTACGGTCGAGGCGTACGACCGCGACAACACCACCAAACTGGCCACCGGGAAATTGCTGACCATCGACAACCAGATTGACACCACCACCGGCACCTACAAGCTGAAGGCGGTTTTCGACAACGCGAAGAACGAACTCTTTCCCAATCAATTTGTGAACGTCCACCTGCTGGTGGACACGAAGAAAAACGTTGTGCTCGTGCCGACCACGGCGATTTTGCGCGGCCCTCAGGGCACGTACGTGTTCGCGGTTGGATCGGATAACAAGGTGAAGATCCATATCGTCGCGCTCGCGGAAACAAACGGAAATATCACTGGCGTCTCTTCAGGCTTGAACGCCGGCGACGTCGTGGTCACCGACGGCCAGGATAAATTGCAGGAGGGCAGCAAGGTCGAGCCGCGGCAATCCACTGCTCCCGCCGTGCCTGCGAGCAAGAGCGCCGCCACCAGCGCCAACTCTCAGTTCGCTTCTCCTGCCGGGGGACCCGCGCGATGAATCCCTCGCGGCCGTTTATTCTGCGGCCCGTTGCAACCACGCTCCTGATGGTCGGCGTGATTCTGGTGGGACTGGTGGCTTACCGCCAGTTGCCCGTTTCCGCGCTGCCGCAGGTGGACTACCCCACCATTCAGGTGCAGACGTTTTATCCCGGCGCCAGCCCGGATGTGATGGCCTCCTCGGTTACCGCGCCGCTCGAACGCAACTTCGGGCAAATCCCCGGCTTGTTGCAGATGACCTCGACGAGTTCCTTTGGAAGCTCCGTCATCACCCTGCAATTCAATCTGGATTTGAACATTGATGTGGCCGAACAGGAAGTGCAGGCGGAAATCAACGGCGCTTCCAACCTGTTGCCGACGGGCCTTCCGAATCCTCCGATTTACAGCAAGGTGAATCCCGCGGACGCGCCCATCCTTACCTTGGCAATCACTTCACCCACCCTGCCGCTGGTAAAGGTGGAAGACCTGGCGGACACCACGCTCGCCCAGAAAATCTCGCAGCTTTCAGGCGTCGGCCTGGTGAGCATCAGCGGTGGGCAGCGCCCTGCCGTGCGCGTCCAGGCGAATCCTACAGCACTCGCCTCGTATGGCTTGAGCCTGGAAGATCTGCGCACCGCGCTTTCCAACGCCAACATTGATCAGGCCAAGGGCACGTTTGACGGTCAGCACCAGGCGTTCACCATCGGCGCCAACGACCAGTTGCTTTCGAGCGAAGGCTACAACTCCATCATCGTGGCGTTTCGCAATGGTGCGCCGGTCCGCCTTACCGATGTGGCCACCGCCATCGACAGTGCCGAAAACGAAAAGCAAGCGGCCTGGGCCAACAAGCAGCCGGCAGTTATCCTGAATATTCAACGCCAGCCCGGTGCCAACATCATCAGCGTCGTGGACCGCGTGAAGAAAATCCTGCCGCAGTTGCAGGCCGCTCTGCCGGCGTCCGTCCACGTGGAAATTCTGACGGATCGCACCTCTACTATCCGTGCCTCGGTCGCCGACGTGCAATACACGCTGCTCCTGACGATCGCGCTGGTGGTGATGGTGATTTTCCTCTTTCTGCGCAGCTTGCGCGCCACCGTGATCCCGAGCATCGCGGTGCCGCTCTCGATTGTCGGCACGTTCGGCGTGATGTACCTGCTCGGTTACTCGCTGAACAATCTTTCGCTGATGGCGCTGACCATTTCCACCGGCTTCGTGGTGGACGACGCGATCGTGATGATCGAAAACATCAGCCGTTACCTGGAGCATGGCGACACGCCGCTGCAGGCCGCGCTGAAAGGCTCGGAGCAAATCGGATTCACGATTGTGTCGCTGACGGTTTCGTTGATCGCCGTGTTGATACCGCTGCTCTTCATGGGCGACATCGTCGGCCGGCTGTTCCGCGAATTTGCCGTCACCCTCGCCGTGACGATTCTTGTATCGGCGGTGGTCTCGCTGACCCTGACGCCGATGATGTGTGCGAAACTGCTGCGCCACGAACCCGAAAACGAGCAGACCTGGTTCTACCGCAAATCGGAAAAAGTCTTCAACGACGTTATTGCCTTCTACGGACGGACCCTGCAAGTCGTTCTTCGTTTCCGGACCATCACGCTACTCGTGACCATTGGCACCCTCGTCGGCACCATCCTGCTGTACATTTACGTGCCAAAAGGATTTTTCCCAGTGCAAGACACCGGCGTACTCCTCGGCGTCTCCGAAGCGCCGCAAAACGTTTCCTTCGCCGCCATGACCGCCAGGCAGCGCGCAATGGCCGACGTCATCCTGCAGGATCCCGCGGTCGAGAGCCTGTCTTCTTTCATCGGCATCGATGGAACGAACACCACGCTGAACAGCGGCCGCATCCAGATCAACTTGAAACCTCTCGAAGAGCGAAAGATCAGCGCGTCGGAAGTCATTCGCCGGCTGCAACCCGCAATTGCCAAAGTGGACGGGATCACCCTCTTCCTGCAGCCCGTGCAAGATTTGACCGTGGAAGATCGCGTGTCCCGCACGCAGTTTCAGTATTCGCTCGAAGATGTGGACCCCAAGGAACTCGCCTACTGGACGCCGAAATTTGTAGAGAAGCTGAAGACGCTTCCGGATCTTCGCGACGTTGCCACCGACCAGTTGAACGACGGCCTGCTTGCCACTCTAACTATCGACCGGGACACCGCTTCGCGCCTCGGCATTTTGCCCGCCGACATTGACAACACGCTCTACGACGCCTTCGGACAGCGCCAGGTCTCCACCATCTTCACGCAGTTGAACCAGTATCACGTGGTGATGGAAGTCGATAAAAGCTTTCGCCAGACTCCCGCCGCGTTAAAGGACATTTACGTGCGCTCCTCCACCGGGCAGCAGGTGCCGCTCAGCGCCTTCACGCGATTTGAGGCCGGCTCATCGTCGCTTGCCATCAACCATCAGGGCCAATTCCCAGTGGTAACCATCTCGTTCAACTTGGCTCCCGGCGCATCACTCGGCGGAGCGACCGCGGCGATTGATCAGGCGCGGCAGGATATCAACATGCCCCCGAGCATTCAGGCGACGTTCCAAGGTACGGCGGCGGCGTTCTTGCGCTCCGTTTCGAACGAGCCGCTGCTGATTCTCGCCGCGCTGGTCACCGTCTATATCGTCCTCGGGATCTTGTACGAGAGCTACATTCACCCCATCACAATTCTCTCCACACTTCCATCCGCCGGCGTCGGCGCCATTCTTGCCTTGATGCTATGCCGGACAGAATTCAGCATCATCGCGCTCATCGGCATCATTCTGCTCATCGGCATCGTCAAAAAGAACGCCATCATGATGATCGACTTCGCACTCGAAGCGGAGCGCGAACAAGGCAAGGCTCCCGTTGACGCAATCTACGAGGCGTGCCTGCTGCGTTTCCGCCCCATTATGATGACCACGATGGCCGCGCTGCTCGGCGGATTGCCGCTAGCGCTCGGCCAAGGCGTGGGCTCCGAGCTGCGTCGTCCCCTCGGAATCACCATCGTCGGCGGCCTGATTCTCAGCCAGTTGCTGACGCTTTACACCACGCCGGTGGTTTACCTGGCTTTCGACTGGCTGGCCAACCGCCTGCATCTCGGAATCACGAATCCCGTCGACGAGCCGGCCGCAGGAGATTAGGACGTGAATTTTCAGTCCAACTTCTCCGCTCCCTTTGTCCGCAGGCCGGTTGCGACCTCGCTGGTCACCATCGCGATTTTCCTTTCCGGCGCGATTGCGTTCCGATTTCTTCCCGTAGCGCCGCTGCCGCAGGTGGACTTGCCGACCATCGGCGTCGGCGCAAGCCTCCCCGGGGCGAGTCCGGAAACCATGGCCTCTGCCGTGGCAACCCCGCTGGAGCGGCAGTTCGGCCGCATCGCCGGCGTCACGCAGATGACGTCGACCTCAACGCTCGGCAACACCGGCATCGCGCTGCAATTCGATTTGAATCGCGACATCAACGCCGCCGCACGCGACGTGGAAGCCGCCATCAATGCGGCCCGCAGCCAGCTCCCTGCGGATATGCCGAGCCAGCCGACGTATCGCAAAGTGAACTCCGCCGACTCGCCCGTTTTGCTGCTCTCGCTCGTTTCCGACACGATTCCGATCGCACAGATTTACGATGCAGCGAATTCCGTGGTCGCGCAGAAATTGTCGCAAGTGGAGGGCGTTGGCCAGGTTTTCGTGTGGGGCTCGTCAAGTCCGGCTGTACGCGTCCAGGTCAACCCACAGCAGCTCAACAGCTACGGCATCAGCCTTGAGCAGGTGCGCAAGGCTCTGCAATCCTCCAACTCGAATCTCGCCAAGGGTTCGCTCTCGGATAAAGACCGCACTTTCGCTGTCTCCGATTCCGATCAGCTTTTCAAGGCCTACGAGTACGAACCTCTCATCGTAGGCGGCCACGCGGGCGCAAACGTGCGCCTGGTGGACATCGCGACGGTGGTGGACTCCGTCGAAGACATCCGCAACCTCGGCCTCCCCGGCGGAAAACCCGGCGTGATCATTGCGATTTTCCGGCAGCCCGGCGCGAACATGATCGACACGGCGGACAAGGTGAAATCGGACCTGCCCTGGTTGCGCTCTTCGATTTCACCGTCGCTCAAGCTCGATGTGGTGATCGACCGCACGCTGGTGATTCGCGCATCGGTCCACGAAGTCGAGCGCACGATGATCATCTCCATCATCCTGGTGATCCTCGTGGTGTTCGCATTCCTGCGAAATTACTGGGCGACGGTGATCCCGAGCGTAGCCGTGCCATTGTCGCTCGTCGGAACATTTGGCGTGATGTATCTCCTCGGCTACAGCCTCGACAACTTATCTCTGATGGCGCTGACCATTTCCACCGGATTCGTTGTGGACGATGCCATCGTGGTGATCGAAAATATCGCGCGGCACATGGAATCGGGCATGCCCGCGTATGCAGCCACGATGAAGGGCGCCAGCGAAATCGGATTCACGGTGCTCTCCATGAGCGCATCTCTCGTCGCCGTGTTTATTCCGATTCTGATGCTGGGCGGAATCGTCGGACGACTTTTCCGCGAGTTCGCCGTCACCCTTAGCGTGGCCATCGCCGTCTCCATGTTCGTTTCGCTGACCACCACGCCGATGCTCTGCGCGCGGTTCCTGCGCCACGACGTCCACAAGAAACACGGCTTGGCCTACCGCATCTCCGAGCGCGCATTCAACGGCATGCTGAAGGGCTACGACCACGCGCTCCGCTGGGTCTTGGGCCAGCAGCCGCTGATTCTCTGCGTGACGATCCTGACCGCCGCTCTCAGCGTTTACATGTTCGGCCACGTCAACAAGGGATTTTTCCCCCAGCAGGATACCGGGCGCATCGCGGGCTTTATCCAGGCTGACCAGGACACTTCCTTCGTGGAAATGTCCAAAAAGATGCGCGCCTTCTCCGATATCGTCGCGCAGGACCCCGCGATCGATACGGTTACTTCGTTCACCGGCGGCGGCAATGGCACCAGCACCGCCCGCATGTTTGCCCAATTGAAGCCGATCGATGAGCGCAAGATCAATGCGGACCAGGTGATCTCCCGTCTTCGCAAAAAGACTGCGGGAATTCCCGGCGCATCACTCTTCTTCCAATCGGTGCAGGACGTTTCCGTCGGCGGGCGTTTTGGCGGCGCGCAATATCAGTACACCCTGCAGGCGGACAATCTTGAGGACTTGTATCACTGGGCGCCGATCATCATGGCGCGCATGCGGCAGGTTCCGGAATTGCGGGACATCAATTCCGACCAGCAGGACAAGGGCTTGCAATCCTTCTTGTCCATCGATCGCGACACCGCCGGCCGCCTTGGCGTTTCCGTTCAGGACATTGACAATGCGCTGGGCGACGCTTTCGGCCAGCGGCAAGTGTCCACGATTTATAAGGGGATCAACCAATACCACGTCGTTCTTGAGGTCGCGCCCAACTTCCAGGAGAATCCCGACGGCCTGAAATATATTTACGTTCCGTCCAACACCGGCAAACTCGTGCCCCTAAGTTCCTTTGCGCACTATGAACACTCCAACACCGCGCTTTCCGTGAATCACCAGGGAATTTTCCCGGCGATTACGCTTTCCTTCAACCTGGCACAGGGCGCTTCACTCGGGCCGGCGGTGGAACACATCCAGCAGGCGATGCGGCAACTTGGCGTGCCGAACACAGTCCACGCCACCTTCCAGGGGACCGCGCAAGCCTTTCAGGATTCGTTGAAAGATCAGCCCATCTGGATCCTCGCGGCACTCGCTGCCGTCTATATAGTTCTCGGAATTCTCTACGAAAGCTTCATTCATCCGGTCACTATTCTGTCGACGATTCCGTCCGCGGGCATCGGCGCGCTGCTGGCGCTGCAACTGATGAAAATGGATTTGAGCATTATCGCGATCATCGGAATCATCCTGCTGATCGGCATCGTGAAGAAAAACGCGATTCTTATGATCGATTTCGCCGTGCAAGTGGAAAGGGAAGAGGATGCTCCGCCGGATCAGGCGATTTACCGCGCGGCGCTGATGCGCTTCCGTCCGATCATGATGACCACGATGGCGGCGATGTTTGGTGCTCTGCCGCTCGCGCTCGGCACTGGTGCGGGCTCGGAAATCCGCAAACCCCTCGGCATCACCATTGTCGGCGGCCTGATATTGAGCCAGATGCTCACGCTCTTCACCACGCCAGTCGTCTACATATACATGGATCGTCTCCAAGCGTGGCTGCGCCATTCCTTCCGCCGCCCCGCGGCAAGGCCAGTTCCCGCTCACTCCGACGACTGATACTCGCAGTCACACTGTCATTCTGAGGGCATCCGATAAGGGTGCCCGAAGAATCTCAACTTCAGCACTCGCAGATTGCTCACGTTGAGATCCTTCGGGACGCAAACGGCGCGTCCCTCAGGATGACAAGTTCTGCTTTATCGGAAATCGAGCTCAAAATGTTTCGTTTTGTGAAAATGGGATCAAAAATGCAGGATCCGGTCGCTCGCGAACACCGGCTGGCTCTTTTTTGTCCCGGCATTGTCGGCACGCGCATCGTTGGAATGCTCGCACCGAATTTGAACGCGCTTCAGCAGCGCGGTTTCATCTGCCTAGAACAGTTCCACGTGCATGAAATCCACCACCACATTGGTCCTGCGATTCAGCAGAACAATGTGACCTCCAACGAGCACATGGGCGCAATCGGGCGGCGGCGGAGGCAAATACCGGTCCAGGTCCGGGGGGCAAGGATGAATCTTTTTCTGCAAGCCTGGAGGCAACGTTCCGCGGCGCACCAGTTGCTTTTCAAGTCCGGGCGGCAATCGGTCCCTCTTCGCAAGCCCCGGTGGAAGATTGTTTCCGTGCTCGGAATACCAGCCGTGAATGTCCTTCTCGTGCTCGTGGTAATAGCCGCGATCTTCGTCCCGATTGTCGTCGTCGCCGTGCTTGTCGTGGCCTTTGCCGTGTCCGTGGCCCTCGCTATTGCCTTGCGCCACTGCATTCTGGCCGAACGCCAGACAGCATGCGAGCGCTCCACCAATCATCCATTTTGCTAGCTTCATTCTTCTCTCCTTGGGAACTGAGGTTCTATGCATCACACTAATGCGTCGGAATGGGGTTCGCAAAACCTCGCATCCCGTAAGTGTCGCAAAATTGACTTGGCCCTTGGTACAGGGCGCCTTCGGCTGGTTGAAGGAGCCGGCCGCTGGGGGGCCGGCCCAGAGTTACATACAGCTGCTGAAATCGATCTCTGCCACGTTGGTAGTTGTGGCCGGCAGCGCCTTCAACGGCGCCGCGGTTGAGTCCTTCGCTACCATCTGCTCGGACGGCGTGCAATCTGGTGTGCCGCCACTCAGGGGAACAGCGGCCCTGGCGTCAACCGTGAAAAGCACATCCCCGGTAGCAGGTGTGGAATAGGTGAATCCCGACGACGAGAAAATGGCCACGCTCGGGTTACTCGCCGGAACAACAAGTGTGTATTGCCCGCAATTTGCGTTTGCGGGAGCTCCCGTCGGGCAACTGGTGTTGCCGGAAACCGAAACCAGGCCGGTCGAATCCACTTCCGGTGTCGTGCTGGTCGCCGGAATCGTCTGCAACGGAATCGTGACCTGCAGAGTTGTCGTCGGTCCAGTCGGCACCGATTGGAGCGAGGAGATGCTGGTGTCGATGGTTCCTGCCGCCGCGCCGTTTGTGGCGGTCACAAACCCCTGGAAAACCGCGGGGGCAGAGGCGCCAACTTCGGCGATCAAGGGGATAGCGCCAAGATTTGTTCCATTCGGTACGTTCAGCACAGTCGTCGCGTTGTAGGGAACATTCGCGGGGCCGATGCCCACAACAACGATGTCAAACATTCCCGTGGGCAACGGGCAGAAGTTGAAATTGCCATTGCTGTCAGCAACCGATTGCATCACGATCCGATCGACCCCGGTTGAGTCCGGTTGCTCGAGAGCCACCTGAACGCCGCCCGCAATCGGCGTTTGGGTGACGGAATCCACCACTTTGCCGCTGATGCCAGTGTTATTCGCGCTGACTTGTCCCGCCGTAAGCGTCGGTTTCAGGCGGAACTTGCCGTTACCTTCCTGCACGATCGAAGCGCACGCATTGAAATCAATGTTCAGGTCCACGCTCTGGCCAGCGGTCACCTGCAGCGGGCCGCCAACAATCTGGCCCGGCGGAATTTTCAACCCTGTGTTGGCCTGGCTGCTCAAATCGAGCTGGTGAATAGTCGAATCCGCAAGCACGACGCAGTTGAATCCGTTCCCCGCGCAAGCGTTGGTCGCCGGAACGGCGTCACTCGCGGCTGGTGTGTTCGAAACAAGCAGCAGCCGGATTTGCTGGTAACTACCCGCGGGGAGGCTGGCGGAGCCGAGCTGCGCCAGAATGCAAGTGGTCTGCGGCTTGGAGAAGAGATCGATCTGCATCGGCGCGCTGGCCAGTTGCGGCGCAAGCTCCTGCCAACCGGAGCTGCTGTCCGTTGCGCTGGCGCTGATATGCGCTTGCACCGAGCGAACAGTGACGTAAACGTGCATGAATTGACCGTTCGGGGGCATGCAGCTCGGTGGGTCGCTGATGCTCACGTTCACCGTGCCCATTGTTGAACTCATGCTGCTCGTGGAGCCCCCGCTGCAGCTCACGATGATTCCCGCGATCGCGAAAATCGCCGCCACGGCCAGCAAAAGCGTCCCAGCCCGAGGATTCCGAGCCATCCATTCAAATTTCATCGTACTTCTCCTGTAAAGAAGAATTTTTCAAGTCAATATTTGCCGGAAGGGGACAGAGGTACCGGCTGGATTCCAGGCCCTGGCTGGGTTGTAGGGGACTTCTAAGAGCTGGGCGCTCTCAACAGGCAGGATTATAGCACCAGCGGCCCCCATTGAGGTGTCTTTGGAGTTCAGAATCCGAACGATAATCCTGGAAATTGCCGATGAGCTGGCCAAGGCGTGCGCCCAGGCTAAGGCCGAATTTCGACGGGCGTGCCTACTTTGATGAGTGGATAAACTTCGTCAATCTCCTCGTTCGTTAGCGCGATGCAGCCGTCCGTCCAGTCCGTGAGGCGGTGTTTGGCTCCAATCCAACCCCACTTCGCCCCTAGTCCGTGAATTTCGACGTCACCGCCGGGACTTACTCCCAATTTCCTTGCATTCGCACGGTCCGCCAGGCTGGGGTAGGAAATGTGCAGCGCCTTGTAGAACTGACTGTTCGGATTTTTGGCGTCCACGGAATAAATACCTTCGGGGGTTTTGTGGTCTCCTTGGCGGTCTTTCGCGCCAACCGGCTGCCCGCCCAGGGCAACTTGGTAAGTTTTCAGAATCTTTGCCCCGTCCATTAATGTCAGCGTTCGTTTCTTCTTTTCGATCACAATCCGATCAACCTTGCCCGCTGCTTGAGCGGCAAGCTGGGAAGCCCCAGCAAAAGACATCCAGGCAAACAAAAGTATGCTCGCGCAGCAGAGAGTTTTTCTTCTGGCCTGAGAGATGCGCGTCATGGGGGCTGGGCGCCGGGCGCTTGGCATGTCTCCAGAATTACGAACTGCCGATCAGCCAGCCGGTGAGGAACACCAGCAGGCCACCGACGATCACCTGAAACGCCGCCTGCAGGAATGGCGTGTCCATATAGCGATGCCGAATGAAGCTGATGAGGCCGAGTTCGACGAGAACCACCACAAATGCCACGCCGACGGCCAGATGGAAGTCGGCAATCAGGAAGGGCAAAGTGTGGCCGAGGCCGCCGGCAGTGGTCATCAATCCCGTCACCGTGCCGCGAATCCACGGCGAGCCGCGGCCCGTCAGCGAGCCATCATCGGATAGCGATTCCGCGAAGCCCATTGAAATCCCCGCACCAAGGCTTGCCGCCATGCCGACCAGGAATGCATCCCAGCTTTTATGCGTGGCAAACGCCGCGGCGAAAAGTGGCGCGAGTGTGGAAACGGAGCCGTCCATCAATCCCGCCAACCCCGGTTGCACAAATTGCAGCATAAACAGCCGCTTGTGCGATTCCGATTCGTCGGACTTGGCTTTTTCGGTGAGGTGCTTTTCTTCGTATTCGCCGGCGGCGCGCGTGTGTTTGCGCTCTTCATCCGCCAGCATGTTCAGCAACTCGCGCGTAGGAGCATCCATGGCCAGGCTCGCCGCACGCGAATAAAACCGGCTCGCCTCCATCTCCATGATCTCCGCCTGCCGTCGCGCCACTTTCACGCCCAGCGGCCGCGTCATCCACACCGGGCGCCTGCTGAGGAATCCGCGCACGTCTTCGCGGCGAATGGGAGGGATGTGATCGCCGAAGCGCTGGCGAAACAACGCCAGCAGCCGGTCGCGGTGCCCTGCCTCTTCCACGCGCATTTCTTCGAACATCTCTGCCGTTGCCGGATAGGAATCGCGCAGGGCATCTGCAAATTCGCCGTAGATCCGGCCATCCTCTTCCTCATTCGAAATGGCCACGGCGAGAATCTCTTTTTCGCTCAAATCCTTGAAACGCTTCAGCATCAGGGCAGGGTCCTCGCCAAAAGTAACGTAGAGAATCGCACAAGTCGCGCGCGGAATCCAACTCTCTGATGGGTAGGGCAATGGACAAATTTCCGATTGCCGCGCGCGTCGGGCATGTGGATTACCCCCGAGTGGCCCGCGACTCGCCCAAGATCACCGGCAGCGCTTCAGAATTGCCATTTCCGCAATGGGGCACGAGTTATGCATGCGCCGTGGCCGTGGCCGCCGGCAGGGTGAAACAAAAGCATGCTCCGCGCGGGGAGTTGTCAGCAGCCCACAAGCGGCCACCATGAGATTCGATGATGGAACGGCTGATGCGAAGCCCCATGCCCGTACCGTGAGGCTTGGTGGTGAAGAAGGCGTTGAATATCTGGTCCGTCTGCTGCGGGGGAAGCCCTATGCCGGAATCTGCGACGGACACCACAACTTCCGCGATTTCCGCCCGCTGCGACTTGATGGCAAGCTCGCGCGTCCCGTCCATGTTCTTCATTGCGTCGATGCCGTTGATCATGAGGTTCATCAGCACCTGCTGCAATTGCACAGGATCTCCCCTGACCTGGGGAAGATCTTCCCCCAGCTCGGTTCGGAATGAGATGGAGTGGAACATTGCCTCGCTGCGCAGGAGAGCCACCATCTCTCGAATGATATCGTTTACATCTACGAGCTCCCGTTGCGGATTACCTTTCTGGAAGAGCAGGCCGGTGTGGCTGATGATATCCGCTGCACGAGTTACGTCCGTGATTATTCTCGAAGCTGCCTCGCGCGCCTCTTCGACCCTTGGGGTGCCGGCGGCGAGTAAGCGCAGGCAGGTTTTGGCGTTTATGATTGCCGCCGCAATGGGTTGCTTCATTTCGTGCGCCAGGGAAGCAGTCAGCTCGCCCATTGTGGTCACCCGGCTGACGCGTGCGAGATCCGCTTGCGCCTGGCGCATACACTCTTCCGCCTGCCTGCGCTCGGTGATGTCCGTTTCGCTACCCACGAATTGCATCAAATCCCCGGGTGCCTTCAAAACAGGACGGCCGACCGCGTGGATATATTTGACCGTTTCGTCGGGAAGGAGGATTCGGAATTCCACTTCGTATTCCGAGTTTACATCTATCGCGCGATTGAATACCCCAAGAAACTTGGTTCGATCCTCCGGATGAATGCGCTGCAGCCATTCTTCAAAAACCGGCGGGCCCTTTTCTGGATCGAAGCCGTAGATCCGGTACCATTCCTCGGAGAGGTGCAAAGGAACTCTTCCCGCTATCCGCCAGGCCCAACTCCCGGTATGGGTGAGCCTCTGCGCCTCCGCCAGGTAAGCTTCGCTTCGCTGCAGCTTTTCTTCCTGCAGTTCCAAAGCCCGGAGAGCCAATCGCCTATCCGCCCAGGACGTCAGCAGCGCCAGCCCGAGGACGATGAACGTGACCGCGGCAATTCCGGCCGTACCAAGCGTGGAGATGCTCACGGCGTGAGACAATTTCACCGGCATGCCGGAGGGAGTGAAACTAGCGGCGGCCATGCCCGTGTAATGCATGACGGGAATCGCACCACCCATCACGACGGCTCCGGCTAATTTTTTCCAACCGATCCCCTTTTTCTCATCTCGGAAGTGAAACGTGATCCAAAGCGCGGCGAGAGAAATCAGAACCGCGAGCACGACGGACAGGAGGACGAGAAGGGAATTAAACTGGCATATTGCCGGTAGGCGCATGGCGGCCATCCCGATGTAGTGCATACTGGCAATACCTGCTCCCATCAGGACACTTCCCGCGACCGCTCGAGACGCACTCATTTTCTGTTGGCTCACCACGTACAGAGCAATGACCGACGCGAGAATGGCCGCAATTAGCGACAGCAGAACGGTCGGCCAATGATAGGCCACCGGAATTGGTAGGACGAACGCCAGCATCCCTATGTAGTGCATGGACCAGATGCCAGTCCCCATCGCACCGGCCCCGCCCAGCAGCCAAACCGCGCGAGTCCAACCGCCTGCCGCCGTTACGCGACCTGCGAGATCCAGCGCAGCGTACGACGCAAACATGGCGATCACCACAGAAAGCGCCACGAGGGCGAAGTTGTATGACCCTATTAAGCTCACGGCAGCTCTTTAACTCCATGCTTTGCCACGGGAACGGTCGTACCGCGCGTCAATCCAAAATTAACCGTCCTCCTGGCACCAGCGCCAATTCCAGGGCCGTCTTCGGTAGCCATAAATGCAGGCGAGCAAACGTATCATACATCCCCTGTTCGCCGTTCGCTCAAGCCACTCGGTATCGTTATGGATGAATCACTGGCCAAGCTCGCAGCCTTACGGCAGGAAATTTAGCTCAGGGCTGTGAAGATCAACAAACCCTAGTTCGAGCTGAATATACGGACGGTTTGATGCTTTTCTGGTCGCTCCCGGATTGTCGGAAACTCACCACTTATCATTGGACTACGTGGCGAACTCTAGTAAGCCGGATAAGCGGATTCTGACCATCTCCCAAAAGACTCTAAAACACGAGCAGCCAAAATCATTGCTGGTCCGGTACTTTCGTACTAACATCTTTTGCAGGACGTCCTACTTTTTGCCGGGTACCGTCACTCTATTGGTTTTCCCTGTTCCCCCCGCTATCTTGTACTTACTGGCGGAGTATCGGATTTACCCGCGAAAGGCAGACCTCCCATGGCGTCCCAGTACGACCAAATGACCAAGATCAACAATCCAGGCGGTATCGCAACCACGCGCTCCAAGCAGACGGAACGCCGCAGCAGCAGGCGCTGCAAAATCACGCAATTGATGCGCATCCGGCCTTCGGACCCGGAACGCGACCCATTCGATGACATCCGCGGCAGTGTCAGCGTCTCCCGCACGGGGGTCTATTTCCATTCCAGCGTGCCCTCCTACGCCGTCGGCATGCGGCTGTTCGTCACGATGCCCTATTCCAAGGGGCCCTCGTCCATGAGCCACGAATATCTCGCGGAAGTCGTTCGACGCGACCCGCTGCCCAACGGCCTCTTTGGAGTCGGCTTTAAAATCCTGATGGAGTTGGGGCTGCAAAGCGGCTATAACAGCGGCTATTCGTTCGGCGGGAAGTAACTCAACCAGAAATCAAAGCGATTGAAAACGGAAAGGGCGGGTGGCCGAAGCCATCCGCCCTTTCCGCGTTTGGGGGGTGGGGAAAGTCGTTGTTGCTCAGCTCTTGCCCAGGGCCGACAGCGTCTTGTGCCGCAGCAGGCCGAAGTGCCGGTTCAGCGGATGCTTGCGCCCCAGGAACGTGAAGACGGGCGGCCGGCGCGGCGTCAGTTTGGCCATGGCGATACTCAGCCGGACATCGCGGCGCGCATATTTCATCCCGGCGATCAGGGCGTCACGGGCATCCTCTTTGCGTCCCGCGGCCATATAGACCTCCGCAAGATTCAAATAGAGTTGCGCCTGGTTGCGCTTGATGCGCACCGCGCCGTCGCAGAGGCGCTCGGCATCGGCCCACTTTTGCTGCGTGCGGGCCAGAGCGACTCCCAGGTAAGACATGTAGTAGGGATTGTTCTTTTCCAGCTCGGCGGCTTTCTGAATGTGATTCAGGGCCCGGTTCGCGTAATTGTCTCGAAGAAGGGTGAGTCCGGTCTTGAATTCTTTGAAGGCTTCCGTATCCATCATGGTTCCACCTCGATCATTGGCAAGGATTCCCCCGGGGGAGCAGACAATTTCCGTCGCTGGGTCAGACGCAACTCGCCAGGGAAAAAAGCGCGCGTGAAGGGGCAGAGAATGCGCTTTTCTTTCCGTGACTTGAATGTGAGCGAGTTGGCCGAGGACGTTGTCATTTGCCCGTCTGTGATGAAGTTACGGGGAATGGCAGCATGAATCTACTGAACCGTGGGACAGGATTCGTCCAACGTCTTTACGTTCTAGTGTCGAAGCGAAGGCCAGTTGTAGCTAAGACCTTCAGGCCTGAGGGGCTTCGCAGCGACGGCACGACCTTGCCAGCGCCAGGGAATGCCCCACCCCTGAAGGGGCGAGCTACAGGTGCACGGACGCTTTAGTTGGATTTAGCCAGGGAACCGCTCTTGCGCCGCCAGACCTTCCAGTCGTCCAGCGTGACTTTCAGCATGGCCTTCGCCGCTTTGTGCAGCCAGCGGTCTTTCCGCGAGGCCAAATCGCGCCGGACGGCGGGGATGGCTTTGCGGCTGCCCAGATGAATGTTGGCGGTCTCCCAACCCATGTAATAGAGCAGCTTCTCTTCGTCCCGTTCTTCGGGAAGAGTTCGGATTTCGATGTGACAGCAATCCGGGGCTAGCCGGCGGACAATCCAGTGGTCGGCGAAATGCACGTGAGGGTCGTGAATGCGCACCGCGATGGCGACCAGTTTGCGGCTCAAGATCTCCGTCGTGTGAAGGTGCCTCGCCCAGATCCAAGCCGAGGGCGTAAGTTGCTTGGCCTCGCGCACGATGTGCGCACCATGCCATTTGGAAAGGGCGAGAACGCGCGGGTGGCCCAGGCTGCCGAGGCCGGCAACGCGGGATTTAAATTCGTACTCCGGCAAGCGCAGCGGCATGGAGGCGTCCAGGAGTTTCGCGACCTCCTTGGGGAGGTGTCCCTTGAATCGCGAGCAACTGTTAATTTTTTTCCAGAAGAGAACCGGGTCGCGAAGCTTGTTGAGGGCCAAAAGTCGTAACCAGCGATGGTGTTCGGCAAGCACGAAAGGCGCCCCGCCCCTTGCCAGCGAGTCCCGGTAGCCTTGCTCGACGGCCCGGCAGGCCTTTTTTCGAGTGATGGAAAGATGGTCCTCTTCGATCGCCAGATAGCAACTGGCCACCAGGCGGACCAGGTCCACCGCGTAGGACGCGGGCCACGCCTCATCGAAATCGTTCACGCCCCAGACTAGCCGGCCCTCCAGGTCGCGCCACGTCCCGAAATTTTCCACGTGCAGATCGCCGACAGCAAGAACCTGCGTCGCCCGGGCCAGTTGCGGGCAGATGATCGGCCACCACTGCGCCCAGCGGTAAAACGTGGCGCGAAAAAAGGGGAACGCCGCCCTTGCCATGTTCCGGTGCTTCAGCTCGACGTCGGATTGCACCATGCGTACGTGGCGGGATGCCCAGTGCTCAAAGTCCGCGGTGGCCCGGACAATGTCCGGCAAATGATCTGTTTTTTTACTCATGAATCGGGAAGCCGGTCCCACCGGCTATGGTCCGGCGACCGGGTAAGTGTACTTCAGACTTATCTGAAAGTACGCGACGTCTTCTTTAGACCCGCGCGTGCGTGGCTGCGGCCCGGGTACGCGATTCGTATATCGGGAAGCGCGCCGCAAGCTCAGCCACCTGCTTCCGCACCTTTTGCTCAACGGCCGCATCTCCCATGTGGGTAAGAACTTCCGCGACTCCGTTGGCAATCAGCTCCATCTCCGGCTCCTTCATACCGCGTGTCGTAACCGAGGGGCTTCCCAAGCGGATACCGCCCGCCTTCATCGGCGGCAGGGGATCAAACGGGATGGCATTCTTATTCACGGTAATGCCCGCGCGGTCCAACGCCTTCTCCGCGTCGCTGCCCGTGATGCCGCGTGGATGCACCTGGATCAGGAAAACGTGGTTGTCTGTGCCGCCGGAAACCACGCGGAAGCCGTGGCGCGAAATCGCATTCGCCAGCGCCTTGGCATTCGCCGCCACCTGCTTTTGGTACTCGATAAACGACGGCTCCATCGCTTCCTTGAAGCACACGGCCTTGGCCGCAATCGTGTGTACCAGC
>Ga0210400_10001609_pt1 | contig 22150 bp, 20 predicted proteins | sample IncBWH26MmetaG_FD_155456 | JGI IMG/M metagenome (GOLD analysis project Ga0210400, IMG submission 155456) | Forest soil microbial communities from Barre Woods Harvard Forest LTER site, Petersham, Massachusetts, United States - Inc-BW-H-26-M | ecosystem: Environmental > Terrestrial > Soil >...
TCAGCCCCGCTTCCAGCACGCGCGCTCCCGGCTTGAATCCCGATGCGCCGTTGGCCAGCACGCCCACCGTGTCGTTGGTCGAGGTATCCCCATCTACCGATATCCGGTTGAACGATACCCCGATGGCCTTCTTCAGCGCCGCCCGCAGCTCCGCCGGTGACGCGACGGCGTCCGTCATCACGAACCCGAGCGTCGTCGCCATGCGCGGATGGATCATGCCCGAGCCTTTGGCCATTCCGGCCACCGTCGCCCGTTTCATTCGCGAAAACGCCGTCTTGGCGCGCGTGTCCGTGGTCATGATCGCCGCCGCCACGGCGTCGAACGAATCCGGCCGAAGCGCAGCCGCGAGATCCGGGATCGTGTCCACGATCAAACGCGCGTTCATCTCCACTCCGATCACGCCCGTCGATGCCGGCAAGACTTCCTGTTCTTGGACTCCCAGCGTCTTCGCAGCGGACCGCACGCATTCGAGCGCTACCCGCTCGCCCGTCCGCGTCGCGCAATTGGCGTTGCCTGAATTGATCAGCCATGCCCGCACCCGTCCGCGCGAGACCTGCAGATTTCGCCGGGCGACTTCTACCGGCGCCGCTACCACGCGATTCTGAGTGAATACCGCCGCCGCCGATGCCGGCGTGTCCGACACGATCAACGCCAAGTCTTCCTTAGCCACCTTGCGGATCCCCGCGTACGCCGCGGCGTATCGAAACCCTATCGGATAAGCCATGTGGACACCGTATCGGGAAAAGCATTCAGAAACGCCGCTGTCTCCATCCTTTTCTTACCCTCCAACTGAACCTCCAGAATCTCAATTCCTCCGTTCCCGGTGCCGGCAGTTAGCCGACCCTTCTTCCTCGCGAGCCAGCCCTGGGGTGGTGCCGGCTGATCCAGCGGTCGCGCCTTCCAGATCCGCAACCGTTGTCCCCACCAAAGCGTGTAGCATCCTGGCCATGGCACAAATCCCCGGATGCGGTTTAAAATCTCTTGCGAGAACATCGTCCAGTCGATTGCCCCATCTTCCTTTTTCAATATGGGTGCGTACGTCGCCTGCCCCTCATCCTGTTTCTGCGGGACGATTCCCCCGACCTCCGCCAGCGTCCGCACTAGCAAATCCGCGCCCGCGACCGCCAAGCGATCTCCCAGCTCCACCGCCGTCTCCTCCGGACCGATCTCCGTCTCCCATTTCAGCAGCATGTCGCCCGTATCCAGACCCGCGTCGCTCTTCATGGTCGTCACGCCGGTGCGAGTGTCCCCGCGTGCGATCGCCCACTGGATCGGCGCCGCGCCCCGATACTTCGGCAGCAGCGACGCATGCACGTTGATGATCCCCTTCGGCGGAATATCGAGAATCGCCTGCGGAATAATCTGCCCGTACCCCACCACGACCATCGCGTCCGGACCGAGCGCCCGCAGTTGCTCCATGACCTCCTGCCGCCGTACCCGCTCCGGCTGATGGACCGGCAATCCCAGCCGCAGCGCCGCTTCCTTCACCGGCGGCATCGCGTCTTTCTGTCCGCGCCCCTTGGGACGATCCGGCTGCGTGAACACAGCCGTTACTTCGTGCCCCGTTTCCACTATGCGTTCCAGCGTAGGTACCGCAAACCGCGGCGTCCCCATGAAGACCAGCTTCATACGGGCCCCTCCCCTGGCCCCTGTTTTCATCCCCACTCGTTTGCTTTTTGCAGTTTCCGCACCTTCCGTCGGATCAAGTCCCGCTTCAGCGGGCTGATGTGGCTGATGTACAGCGTCCCATTTAAGTGATCGGTTTCATGCAGGAACGCCCGAGCCAACAGATCCTCGCCCGTCATCTCGAACGGTTTGCCGATAGCGTCGAACGCGCGAACCGTTACTTGCTTGGCCCGCGTCACCGTCTCCCGGAATGTCGGCAGGCTCAGGCAGCCCTCTTCGGCGCTCTGCGACCCTTCCTTGCCGATGATCTCCGGATTGATCAGCACCAGTTTCTGTCCAACGTCCTCTCCTACAGTGGTATCGATCACCGCGACCCGTTTCCCGACGCCGATCTGCGGCGCGGCCAGCCCCACTCCCTTGGCGGCGTACATGGATTCAAACATGTCCTCCACCAGTTGATGCAGATCCGGCGTGTCGAACTCCGTGATCTCCGCCGCCTTTTTCTCCAGCACCGGCTGCCCGTACCTCACAATCGGATACACCATGTCAGAAGTTCTTCACCTGTTCGAGATATCCCTGGTAATTCCGTTTCGTTTCCGCCATCGAATCCCCGCCGAACTTCTCCAGTGCCGCCTGCGCCAGCACCAGCGCCACCATCGCCTCGCCGCCCACGCCCGCGGCGGGCACGACACAGACATCGCTGCGTTCATAGGCTGCCGCCACCGCTTCCCGAGTCTCGAAATCCACGCTCTCCAGCGGTCGCCGCAGCGTTGAAATGGGTTTGAGCAATCCCCGTACCACCACGTCCTCGCCGTTGGTGATTCCGCCTTCCAGGCCCCCGGCGCGATTCGCCCCGCGCGTAAACTTGTGCTGTTCTCCGCTGTAATGGATCGTGTCCTGCACCTTTGATCCCAGCGACGCCGCGCCCTCGGTTGCGAATCCGATCTCCACTCCCTTCACCGCCTGCAAGGAAACAATCGCCTGCGCCAGCCTTCCATCCAGGCGCGTATCCCACGCGATATGCGACCCCAATCCCGGCGGAACGCCATGCGCGACTACTTCGAACACGCCGCCCACGGTGTCGCCCGTCTTGTAAATCTGATCCACTACAGCCTTCATCCGTTGCTCCGCGGGTCCGTCCACACAGTTCAGCAGCACTTCGTCGCGGTGACTCAACGCGACCAATTCGTCCCACGTTACGGGACGATCCAGCCGCTCCGGCCCCACCGCGATTACGTGGCTTAACACCGCGATCCCCAGTTCCCCTAAAAACGCCTTCGCCAGCCCTCCCACAGCCACCCGAGCCGTGGTTTCGCGCGCGCTTGCACGCTCGAGCACGTAGCGGGCATCGTGAAAATTGTACTTGAGCGCACCGGCCAGATCGGCATGTCCTGGCCTGGGCCGCGTCAGCTTCTTCTGTTTCTCTGCCGACCCCTCGAAATCCTCCACCGGAAGCGCTTCCGTCCAGTTCTTCCAGTCCGCATTGTCGATCAGGACCGCGACCGGCGACCCGATGGTCTTCGAGTGCCGCACCCCGCTGACGATGTGCGCCTTGTCCGTCTCGATCTTCATGCGGCCGCCGCGCCCGAAGCCCTGTTGCCGCCGCCACAGATCGCGATTGATGGCGTCCAGCGACACGGGAACTCCCGCCGGGAGCCCCGTCAACGTGGCCACCAGGCATTCGCCGTGCGACTCTCCTGCCGTTTCGAAACGCAACATGGGGAATCATTTATGTTAGCAAGGCCGCCCCAAGGTAGGACAGGCGATTTTCTGAATGTGGGACAGGCGATCAAGCCTGTAGGACAGGTGATCTTGTCACCTGTCGGTTACGCTAAACTGGACACATGGCGAAACTAACCACCAGTCTTCTCAGTCTTCTGGCCATGCTCGCGCTGGCCTTGACCATGTTTGCTCAGAGCAAGGCTGCCAAGTCTCCGATCCTTCAGCCGCAAATGGCCGTCGCTGCCGATGGAGGCACGTACAAGCAGCCCATGGGCAAGCTCGGCGAAAAATCGGCCGAGCCCTGGAGCGCCACCACGATCGGCGCTTCCGTCGACGGCAAACCGAATTCGGGCACGGTGAAAACCGTGGTCGGAGAAATCGTCGACTTCTCGTGTTACCTCGAAGTCGGCAAGCATGGCGATAAGCACCGCGATTGCGCCCAGAAGTGCTTCCGCAACGGCCAGCCGATCGGCCTGCTGACCGCGGATGGCGGTCTCTACATGCTCATGGAAGAGGAGCACGACCCGCGCCGCGACGGTATGACCGCGCTCCGCCAGGCCGCTATTGATCATGCCGGCCACATCATGGAAGTTACCGGCACGGCGTCTTCCGTCAATGGCTTCAACGCCCTTTATGCCCGCGGTTTCCTCAAGAAGTAGGACACGCGATCTTGTCGCCTGTCGCTGGGCTTCAGTCCGGCTTGTGGACGATTAGAACCAAGCGCATAGCGCAGGGCGCGCACAAAGGCTAGGTCAAAAAAGGAGGCTCACGCCCTGCTGCGTTGTGCGCTGTTAAAAAAAAGGAGCCGCGTTTTTTACACGCGGCTCTGTTCGTTCGAATCGCCGATGGCTGGCGTTTAGCGGGAAAAGCGTTATCCAGGCGTTGAACTCATCGCCAGCTCGATAGTGGACTACTCTCTGCGCCAGGGCAACAATGAATTGACCGTAACTCAGCGATGGCAAATCCCCTACGCTGTCGTAATTCGAGTATCTCGGCATCGCTACTCCAATATTCCTGTTAGGGATTCGCCTGCGCGGGATAACGGATTACGGTGAAGTTGCGTAAAAACACCGAGTCGGAGGTCGCCACCGCCATCTGGGCCCGTAGACTCACTCTAAGGGCCTGCGACGTATTCTCGCTCGACGTCCCCGCATTGGCGGTTAAACTCAGCGCGATTCCCCAGGTCTGGGTATCCCACACTTGGCCGCCTCCGTAAATCCCGAAGCTGGTATGCCCAGCGAGCAAGGCGTCGGTCGCGGCCGCCCCACGCGATGCGACTGTCGTACTGCCCATCAGCACGGCGCCCGTGAAGCCGGTCGTGGTCCCCGTATGTCCGTATTGGAACTGGACTTCCAGCCGGTCGCCGGCCCCCAGCAGGCCTGCGGTAAGCGTGCAACTGCCCAACTCGGTCAGCGTTGTGCTCGACGTGCTCGATCCCGTGCTGCTGCACACCACCTGTGGCGACGCCAGCGAGCTGAGCGGATCGTTCGGATTCGCGAACCGGTAGCTTGCCACCAGCAGGTCTCCGGTCTGCGGGACCGATGCCAGGAAGAAGGTGATCGTGTTCCCAATGATCTGGTAGTCCGTACCCTGCCGCATCAGAAGTCCATTCAGAAATAGCTCCAGGCTGCTCGCCGGCGACGGCGTTGAGGCTAGCGTGAACACCGTGTTCGTTCCGTTCACGGCCCCCACCGGAACTTCGGCGTCAGCGAAGCTCCCTCCCGAGCCGCCCCCTCCTGCGCCGCACGGACCCGAACTGCCGTCGACCCGTACGCAGTCCCCCAGGTTCCCGGAAGCTGCATCAATCTGCCCGGCTTGATCGATCACCGCCGCCCGCCCGATCCCGAACCCGACGCCTTTCATCGGCCGCACGGCAAGCTCGTTCGATAACCCCATTACGTCGCCGATCTGTACCGGCGTGGTCACTGCTGCCGGCCCGATAACCGTTCCCGTCGAAACCCGCACATCCCGCACGCGCACCGGCGTAGTCGTGGGCGGCACCGCCCAGATTTCCGTGAACTGATTGATGCCCCGGCTGTTGTAGGTGACCGTGTATTGCGCGCCGGCCGACGCTGTTGTGGTCGGGACCAGTTGCACGCGTAGCGTCCCGTTCACGATCGGCAGCGTCAGGTTTGAGGTGGCGATATTCGACGTGTCGCCCGCCAGGAAGGTATTGTACCTGATGAACATCGTTCCCGTAAACCGCGTGCCGTCCGCGCGGTACAGGGTGTCCTGGATCATGGTGAGCGCCGGCTGCCCCGCCGCTGTTCCCATCGCGCCTGCCGCCAGCAGCGCCAGCCTTCTCCAACTGAGCATCCGACTCGCCTCCCGTTGGATTCAGTGTCGAAGCGGTTTCTGGCACTCGCGTGCGGATCAATGATCCAATGCGTAGAATTGACGTCAGATACGACCAGGCGGCTAGCGTGATGGGACGATTATTTCGGTCGCCGGATGACGTCAACACCGATGTACGGCTGAAGTGCCTCCGGGACCACCACGCTGCCATCCGCCTGCTGGTAGTTCTCGATGATCGCCAGCCACGTTCGCCCCACCGCCAGCCCGCTGCCGTTGAGTGTGTGAACGAAATCGGTCTTGCCTTTCGCCGATTTCCCGCGAATCGATGCCCTGCGCGCCTGAAAGGCTTCGAAATTCGAGCACGAGGAAATTTCCTTGTACTCGTTCAATCCCGGCAGCCACACTTCGATGTCGTAAGTCTTGGCCGAGCTGAACCCTATGTCTCCCGTCGACAACACCGCCGTCCGATACGCAAGGCCGAGCCGCTGCAGAATATCTTCCGCATCCCGCGTCAGCGATTCCAGCTCATCGTAGCTGGACTCCGGCCGCGAAAACTTCACCAGTTCCACTTTCTGGAACTGATGCTGCCGGATGATCCCCCGGACGTCGCGCCCGTAGGAGCCCGCTTCGCTCCGGAAGCACGGCGTGTACGCCGTCAGTTTGATCGGCAGCGCGTCCATGTCCAGCGTTTCGTTGCGATACAAGTTCGTAACCGGAACCTCCGCGGTAGGTACCAGGTAGTAATCGGTTCCTTCGAGCTTGAACAGATCCTGCTCGAACTTGGGCAGCTGGCCGGTCCCATAAAAGCTGTCCTTGTTCGCCACGAACGGCGGCAGCACCTCCGTGTAGCCGTGCTCTTTGGTGTGCACGTCCAGCATGAAGTTGATGAGCGCGCGCTCTAGCTTCGCTCCCAGCCCCATGTACACCGCGAACCGTGCGCCCGCGATCTTCGCCGCCCGGTCGAAATCCAGGATTCCCAGCTCCGGTCCCAGGTCCCAGTGTGCCTTGGGTGTGAATGCGAACTTCGGCGGTGTGCCCCAGCGCCGGACTTCCACATTGTCGGCCGCACTCTTGCCCGTTGGCACCGATTCATGCGGCGTATTCGGAATCCCCGCCATCAGCTGGCTGAACTGCTCGTCCAGCGCCGCTGCCTCGCCATCCAGCTTGCTGATCAGCTCGCCCATTTCGCGAACTCGCTGCTGCATGGCGGCCGTGTCGGCCCCGGCCTTCTTGAGCTTGCCGATTTCCTGCGATTCGGCGTTGCGCTGCGCCTTCAGTTTCTCTGATTCCGCCAGCGCCGCCCGCCGCTGGGAATCCAGTTCCCGGAACGCCTCCATGTCAATGATGAATCCGCGATCCGCCAGCCGTGCCGCAATGGAACCGATATTGTTCCGAAAATATCCGAGATCGTACATTGTGTTGTAGGGCGGGCTTTAGCCCGCGCGGAGCTTTAGCTCCGCTCGGCAATCGGGATCCACTTCTGCCCTACCGCCGGGCCGAGATACTCCGCCCGCGGCCGGATCAGCCGGTTGTTGGCGTACTGCTCCAGAATATGCGCCGTCCAGCCCGACATCCAGCTCACCGCGAAAATCGGCGTGAACAGGTCCACCGGAATTCCCAGTGAGTAGTAGGTCGACGCCGAGTAGAAATCCACGTTGGCGTTCAGATTCTTGGCTTCTTTGATGTACTTCTCGATCTCGCGCGAAATTAGATACAGTTCCTCGTGGCCGGTCCGTTTTCCCAATTCTTCGGCCATTCCTTTGAGGCTCGCCGCGCGCGGATCCACGGTGTGATACACGCGATGCCCGAAGCCCGGAATCTTGACCTTGTTGGCCAGTTTGTCCTTGATCATCTGCAGGGCTTTGTCGGCCGTGCCGGCTTCCAGCAGTAACTTGATCACGTCTTCGTTGGCTCCGCCGTGCAGCGGCCCGCGCAGCGCGCCGATCGCGGCCGTGACGGCGGAATAGATGTCAGAAAGCGTGGCCGCCGTAACCCGCGCCGCGAACGTGGACGCGTTCAGTTCGTGTTCGGCATGCAGGATCAGCGCGACGTCGAAGGCGTGAGCCATCACGTCATCGGGCTTCTTTCCGGTGAGGGTGTAGAGAAAGTTCGCTGCGAAACCAAGTCTCGGATCACCCGCCACCACCGGCTGGCCTTTGCGCAACCGGTCGAAGCTGGTGACGATGGTCGCCGTCTGCGCCATCAGCTTCACGGCCTTCTGCGCCGCGGGTTGCGCCTGGACGTTATTGGCATCCGGATCCGAAAGCGCCAGCATGGAAACCGCCGTGCGCAGGGCATGCATCGGCGAGGCTTTCGGATTGTTCTTCAGGAATGCCTCGACTTCCGCGGGAATCGGGCGATTCGCCACCAGCGCCGCCTTCAGCTCATCGAGCTCGGACTGCTTCGGCAGAGTCCCGTGCCATAGCAGGAAGATCACTTCCTCGAACGTGGCGTGCTCGGCCAGCGTCTCGATGCGGAAGCCCTGGTAGCTGAGCAGCCCCGCGTCGCCGTCGATAAAGCATAGCCGCGATTCGGTCGCGACAATCCCCTCTAATCCCGCACCCGTAACTGGCATATAGTGAAAATCCATTCTAACAAGGAAGGTACGACAGGCGATCTTGTCGCCTGTCAGCGGTGGGCCTGGTCCCCCGGCCCCTGGTCCCTGGCCGCTGGCCCCTTGCCGCTGGCCCCTGATATAAACTTGTTACGGAACGTCCATGGCAAGCGGAGTCACCGACCTGGCCCTTAGGCCGCCCGGACCCCTGGGTCTCGGGCGCGACGAACTCATTCGAGCTTTCCGTATCATGTACCTCTCCCGCCGCATCGACGACCGGGAGATCCTGCTCAAACGCCAAAGCAAAATCTACTTCCAGATCTCCGGGGCCGGACACGAAGCCATTCAGACCGCCGCGGGCATGCTTCTCAAGCCCGGCCATGACTGGTTCTTCCCTTACTATCGCGACCGCGCCCTGTGCCTTACACTGGGCATCACCCCGGAGGACATGCTGCTCGCGGCTGTGGGAGCCGAAGCCGACCCCTCTTCCGGCGGCCGCCAGATGCCCTCCCATTGGAGCAACCCACGCCTCCACATTGTGTCGCCATCCTCGGCAACCGGCACCCAGTTTCTTCCCGCGGTCGGTTGCGCCGACGCCCAGCGCCGCCTCGAGCCCGGCACCGATGCGATCACTTTGGCCACCACCGGCGAAGGCGCCACCAGCGAAGGCGAATTCTGGGAATCCCTTAACATCGCGTGCCTGGAGAAGCTCGCCATTCTGTACCTGGTCGAAGACAACGGATGGGCGATTTCTGTTCCCGTCGAGAAACAGACTGCCGGCGGCAACATCGCGCGGCTGGTTTCCAGTTTCCCGAACCTGAAAGTCTTCGAATGCGACGGCAATGACTTCGTTGCCTCCTACGGGACCATGTCTCAGGCGGTCGAGTATTGCCGGCGCGAACAGTCACCGGTTCTGGTTCACGCTCTTTGCACGCGCCCCTATTCGCATTCGCTCTCGGATGACGAGCGTCTGTATAAGACCAAAGCCGAGCGTGCCGCCGAGGCCGCCCGCGATCCGGTGGTTAAGTTTCCCGAGTGGCTCATCTCCCAAGGACTGCTTGACCCTCACGGCTTGGAGCTGTTAACTCACGAGGTGGAGCTCGAAATCCAGGAGATTGCCCAGCGCGTGTTGAAAGCCGCGCCGCCGCCGCCCGGCTCGGCCCTGAAGTTCTTGTATTCGCCGCTGGTCGATCCCACCTCCAAGGAGTTCGAGGCCGAGCCTCGATTCTCCGGCGATCCGCGCACTATGGTCGACGCCATCAACCTCACGCTGCACGAGGAGATGCGGCGCAACGACAAGGTTGTGCTGTTCGGCGAAGACGTGGCCGATTGCAGCCACGAGGGCAGCTTGAAAGAGGTCAAAGGCAAGGGCGGCGTGTTCAAGGCCACCCAGGGCCTTCAGACCGTGTTCGGATCGCAGCGCGTCTTCAACACCCCCATCGCCGAAGCCGCCATCATCGGCCGCGGAGCCGGCATGGCCACCCGCGGGCTGAAGCCGGTCGTCGAAATCCAGTTTTTTGATTACATCTGGCCGGCCATGATGCAGATTCGCGACGAGCTTGCCAGCCTGCGCTGGCGCTCCTACAACGGATTCTCCGCGCCGATGGTGATCCGCGTGACGATCGGGGGATACCTGAACGGCGGCGCAATCTATCACAGCCAGTGCGGCGAGACGATTTTCGCCCATATCCCCGGCCTGCGCGTGGTGTTTCCGTCCAATGCGCTGGACGCTTGCGGCCTGTTGCGCACCGCCATCCGTTCTGACGATCCCGTTCTGTTTCTGGAGCACAAAAAACTGTATCGCGAGGCCTATAACCGCTCGCCTCATCCTGGCCCCGACTACACCATTCCTTTCGGTAAAGCGAAGACCGCCAAAACCGGCTCGAGGCTGACCATCGTTACATACGGAGCGCTGGTTCAGAAGTCGCTGCAGGCGGCGTTGCAGGTCGAACAGCGCAGTCCCGACCAGACCGTAGAAGTGATCGACCTGCGAACGCTCTCGCCCTACGATTGGGAGGCCATACGCGCCTCGGTCGAAAAAACCAGCCGCGTGATGGTGGTCCACGAAGACACGCTCTCCTGGGGCTACGGAGCCGAAATCTCGGCGCGCATCGCCAGCGAGCTGTTCTCGTCGCTCGACGCCCCCGTCGGCCGTATCGGTGCGCTGGACACCTGGGTCGGCTATCACCCCAATCTGGAAGCCGAGATTCTGCCTCAGATCGCGAACATCGTCGCCGAAGCCGAGCGGATTCTTTCTTACTGACAGGCGGCAAGACCGCCTGTCCTACATCTTTTCGTAACCCTTCTCCCCGCTTTCTACGTCCATGTGTTTTGATGTTGTCCCGCCGTGACTTTCTCTACCTTACAGGAGCTCTCCCCGTTCTCGCGCAGGACACCCAGTTCTCCACCAGCGTAAACGTAGTCACGTTCTGGCCACCGTCAGCGATAAGCAGGGCAAGATCATCCACGATCTGGCCCAGGACGAGTTCACCATTCAGGAAGACGGGCGCCCGCAATCCATCCGTTACTTCTCCCAGCAGAGCGATCTTCCTCTCACGCTCGGTCTGTTGCTCGATACCAGCGGCAGCCAGACCCGCGTGCTCGATCGGGAGCGCAACGCCAGCTACGAATTCTTCGAACACATCCTGCGCGAGGACAAGGACAAAGCGTTCCTGATCCACTTTGACCGCGAGGTTGAGCTCCTCCAGGACCTGACTTCCTCGCGCAAGGATCTGGAAGCGGCTCTGCGCGATGCAGCGTCGTCGGATCGGCCGCAGTTGAATCGCCGCACGCCCGGTACTTCTCCTTCGCCGGGCGGCGGCGGTGGCCGAGGACAGGGCCGCGGAAGCGGCGGCGGCACTGCAATGTACGATGCCATTTTCCTGGCCGCGGACGAAATCCTCAAGAAGCAGCAAGGGCGCAAGGCCGTCGTTCTGCTATCGGACGGCGTCGATAATGGCAGTAAGATCTCCATCAATGGCGCGATTGAGTCTGCCCAGCGCGCCGATATGCTGGTCTACTCCATCCGCTTCGCCGATCCCGATGCCCGCAGCCCGGTTGGCTTCGGCGGACCCGGCATCGGCGGGCGAGGCGGCCGGCGTGGTGGCGGCCGGTTCCCGCAGCCGCAGACGCAACGGCGGGAGCCTGTGGACGGAAAGAAGATCCTCGAGCGCATTTCGCTTGAAACCGGAGGCGGCTACTTCGAGGTCTCGAACAAAATGCCCCTCGACAAAATCTACGATCAGATCGAGGAGGAGCTGCGCAACCAGTACAGCCTGGGCTACACTCCCGATAAATCCGGCGGCGGATACCACAAGATCGTGGTTTCGGTGAAGCGCAAAAACCTGAGCGTCCGCGCCCGCGACGGATACTACACTTAGGGAGTGGCTCGATCGCTATCCAGGCGCAGTTTCCCAAGCGCCGCATTGGGGCTAATCAGCGCCCTCGCTCGCGCTCAGCAGGCTACCTTCTCCACCGGCGTCAACGTGGTGAACGTCCTGGTCACGGTTCGTGACAAACAGGGACAGCTGGTCCGCGGCCTCGCCAAGGACGATTTCACGCTCGAGGAAGACGGCCGGCTTCAAACTGTTCGCTACTTTTCGCCACAATCGGATCAGCCGCTGACGCTGGGCCTGCTGGTGGATGTGAGCGGCAGCCAGCGCACGGTACTCGCCGAGCAGCGTCGAGCCAGCCAGCAGTTCCTCGATCAGGTCCTCCGCAATCCGAAAGACCAAGCCTTCCTGGCGCGCTTCGATCGACAGGTTCAGTTGCTCCAGGATCTTAATAGTCTTGAGCTGGATACAAAAACGAACAGCGGGCAGGGGACGGCTCTCTACGACGCGATTATTTTCGGCGCCCGCAGGATCGCCGGTCAGGCTGGGCGCAAGGCGCTGATCGTTCTTTCCGACGGATACGACACCAGTAGCTCGGCGTCGCTCGGCGCGGCAGTGGAGACGGCGCAGCGGGCCGACGCCCTGGTCTACTCGATTCGTTTTCTCGATCGCGAGGTCTTCGCGTTCGAGGTTCCCGCCTCGCAAGGCGGCTCGCCGGTTCCTCGCGAAGGCCGCAAGGCTCTGGAACGGATCGCTCGAGAAACCGGAGGCGGCTACTTCGACCTCACGGCTGCGGCAACCCTCGAGAAAATCTACGGTCGCATTGAAGACGAGCTTCGCAACCAATACAGCCTCGGCTTCACTCCCGTCAAAAACCACGCGGGTTACAGGAAGATTCGGGTGACCGCCAAACGAAAAGGACTCTCCGTCCAGGCCCGTGACGGGTATTACGCCGTCGAATGAGCTCCCGGCGGATTTTGATCGGCGCCGCGGTCATCGCCATGGCCTGGGCCATCACGCGCGCAGCCGTTCAGTCCATCACCATCGACGAGGCAGTTACCTACAACATCTTCGTCTTCAACCGGCGGTATCTCTGGTATGCGGCGAATAACCACATCCTGAACTCGACACTGATGTATGGCTTGACGAAAGTGTTCGGGCTCTCGCAATTTACCGTGAGACTGCCGGCGTTGATCGGCGCGGCTTTTTACATCGCGGCTGCGTATCGTCTGTGTCGCCTTTTGGGGACGTCCGTGTTCGTGCAGCTGACGGTATTCGTATGCCTGGTGTTCAATCCGTTCATCTTCGACTATCTGGTGGCCGCCCGCGGGTATGGTCTGGCTTTGGGATTTCTGATTTGGGCGATGGTATATCAGGTGTGGCGTCGCGGGAATCTGGTTGCGGCCTGCGCGGTGTCCTCACTGTGCGCGGGGCTATCGGTGGATGCCAACTTTTCTTTCACTGTCGTGACTCTTACGGCGATGACCGCGATTCTGCTATGCGCCTGGTACCAGCGACCGAACCAGTGGTTCCGGCTGCTGGCCACCTGCATTCTGCCCGGCGCGGCCGTCATCGCGATCGTTTCCGGCTATGCGCTCCTCCATCGCCATCCGGGTGAGCTGATCTACGGCGCCAGCAGCCTGGGCGAGACATTCGGAAGCGTCATGGAAGCTTCCCTGTTTCAGTCCCGCTTGGACTTTCTTGCGCCGCTCGTGTTTCCACTGGTCGGAATAACGGGTTTAGCGTGGCTATGCTGCTCCGCCACCCGGATGACGCCCTTGGGATGGGCAGCCGCCGCGATCTTCGCTGTCACCGTGGCAATCCATTGGACCGCGTTTCGAGAGTTCGGCTTGCTCCTGCCGAAGGACCGCACCGCCAGTTATTTCTTCCCCCTCTTCATGATTCTCGCCGGCGTGTTGGCCGCCGCTCCATCGGCGTCGCGACTAGGCCGATATCTGCGCTCGTCTTTCATCGGCTCGCTGGTCGTCATGGCGGTATATTTTCTGTTCTGCTTGCGGCTGACCTATTTCAAAGAGTGGCAGTGGGACGCCGACGTTCAGAAGACCTATTCCCTGCTCACCTGTCTGAATCGCAATCATCAGGTTACGCGCGTGGCCGCCAGTTGGTCCTACCGCGGCCCTTTGAACTTTTACCAGATCGCGCAGCCCACATCCATGCGCGAAATCGATGAAAACTTCGATCCCCAGCAGACCCAGATCTACGTCGTGGACACACTTCACATGCCCGAAGCCATGCACGGGAAAGATTTGAAGATTTTCTACCGCAGTCCGGCCACGGATCTGGTGCTCGCGGCCAGTCCTCCGCTTGCGGAGACTTATTCTGCGGGAACCTGCTTACGGCTATAGAAGAAATAAATCGCCAGCCCGATCAGCAGCCACACCACGAACCGGATCCAGGTTTCGAGCGGCAGGCTCAGCATCAGCACCAGGCAACAGGCCATCGACAGTATCGGGAGGAACGGCACCCAAGGGACGCGGAATCCGCGCGGGTATGCCGGTTGTTTGCGCCGCAGAATAATCACGCCGGCGGATACCACCACGAACGCGAACAGCGTCCCGATGTTCGTCAGGTCGCCCAGCGTGCCAATATCCAATATTCCCGCTGGGATGCCGACCACGAATCCGGCGATCCAGGTGCTGACGTGCGGCGTCTCGTACTTGGGATGCACGCGCGAGAAAAGTCCGGGCAGCAGGCGGTCGCGCGACATGGCGAACCAGATGCGAGCCTGTCCGTACTGGAATACCAGCAAAGACGAAATCATTCCCAGCAGCGCACCGATCGTCACCACCAGCCGGAGGCGGTTAAATCCCAGCATCTTGAGCGCGTTCGCCACGGGCGCGGCGTTGTTGAGCGTGTCCCATCGGGCGATGCCGGTCAGCACCAGCGCAACGGCCGCGTACAGAATCGCACAGGCTGCCAGCGTTATAAGAATCCCCAACGGCATGTTGCGCTGCGGCTGGTTGCATTCCTCGGCCGCCGTCGACACGGAATCGAAGCCGATGTAGGTGAAAAAGACGATCGCCCCGCCGGTGAGCACGCCCGAGAATCCGTTGGGCAGGAACGGATGCCAGTTGGCGGTGTTGACCGCGCGCGCCGCGCCGAAAACAAACAACAGGATCGCCGCGAGTTTGATCAGCACCATCCAGTTGTTGGCGCGAGCGCTTTCGCGCACACCCCGCACTAGGATCCAGGTCAGGACCATGATCAGCACAAACGCCGGGAGGTTGAAAATCGCGCCGGTGGGTTTGTCCTCGATGAAGACTGGATTCGAGAGCGATTCCGGCAGCCGAAAGCCGGTGACGTTCTCCAGCAGGTCGTTCAGATACGCCGAGAATCCGACTGCCACGGCCATGTTCGAAACGGCGTATTCGAGAATCAGGTCCCATCCGATGATCCAGGCGAAGATCTCGCCCATGGTCGCGTAGGCGTAGGTGTAGGCGCTGCCGGCCACCGGGATCATGGAAGCGAGTTCGGCGTAGCATAGTGCGGCGAATCCGCAGGCGACCGCGACCAATAGAAACGAGAGCGAAATCCCTGGACCCGCGCCCGGCCGGCCCGTGACGCCGAGCGCGTGACGGCCGTGCATCAGGAGGTCGAGCACCGGGGCTTTGTAGATCGACGAGAAATCGAACTGTAGCCCGGCGGCGGCGGTCCCCGTGAGGGTGAAAATTCCGGCGCCAATCACCGAGCCGATGCCGAGCGCGACCAAGCTCCATAAGCCGAGGTGGCGGCGCAGCCGGCCGGGGTGCGCCTCGCTGGCCGAGATCAGCTCGGCGATCGACTTGGTGCGAGTCAGGCTCGGCATTGATCGCCTGACAGGCGGCCCGCTTGCGGATAAACAAGACCGCCTGTCCTACACCTTATTAGCGCTTGCTCTGGCCCTTCACCATCTTCTTGACCTTGTGCTTGCGCGAGCCGCGCGCCACATCGTCGGGCCGCTTGGGCTTGGGAGCGGCCTTCTTGCGAGCCGCGCGCTTCAGCTTCTTCCGTTCTGCTTTGTCCGTGACTTTCGTAGTGTTCATTCGACCTTGATTCCCGCGTATTTCGCGATCAGTTTCTTTAATCCGTAGTTCGGAAAACTCACCGTCACTTTGGTGTCGTCGCCGGTTCCTTCCAGACGCAACACTGTTCCGTGGCCGTACTTTGCATGCTCGATGGTGGAGCCGGGGCCGAATTTCTTCTTTTTTACTGTTGCTGCTGGTGCGGCCGCTTTTGGCGGCGGAGCAGCCGGCTTCGGCGCGCCCCCGGCGAAAAACTGCTGGATCGCATCCACCGAGTTATAAGTCTTTCCAGTATAGAGGTTCCGCTGGGCGGATTCCCGGACCAGGTGCCGCTCGGCGTACAGATCCACGTGCCCCTGATCGCCGCGGACGTTTTCGATCAACGTCGCGGGAACTTCTTTGAGAAACCGCGAGCGAATAGACGCTTCGGGCTGTCCCGCGCCGAACCTGCGGCGGTAACGCGCCCAGCTCAGGTAGAGCTTCTTGCGTGCGCGCGTCATGCCGACGTAGCACAAACGCCGTTCTTCCTCCATTTGCAGTACGTCCCCCGAGTTAATGGACCGGCTGTGCGGAAACAGCCCCTCTTCCATTCCGGCGATGAACACCACCGGGAACTCCAGGCCCTTGGCGTTGTGCATGGTGAGCAGTGAGACCGGAGCGCGATCGTCCACCGAGTCGGCATCCGAGACCAATGCAGCATGATCCAGAAAATCTCTAAGGGACTCTCCGCGCTCCGCCGCATCGGCCGCCGCGTTGAGGAGTTCGTCCAGGTTGGCCAGGCGCGAGGCGGATTCCTCCGTGCCCTCCTCCTCGAGCATTTTGCGATAACCGGTGCGATCGAGCACGGCGTTCAGCGTTTCCGCCGGAGGCCGCGTTTCGATCCCGTCCGCGAGCTCGCGCATGAAGCGATGGAATTCCGTGAGTGCGGCGTCCGCGCGGGCAGGGAAGGCGCGTTCCTCGAGCATCCGCTCGAGCGCGGTCCATAAAGACAGCTCGTGCGTGAGCGCGTATTGCTCCATCTGCTCGATGGTGGTCCGGCCGATGCCGCGCGCCGGAGTGTTGATGATCCGCAGCAAGCTGATGGTGTCCTGCGGGCTGAGCAGCACCCTCAGATACGCGATCACGTCCTTGATTTCGGCACGCTGATAGAAGCTGAAGCCGCCGACCACGATGTACTTGCGCCCGTAGCGCCGCAGGGCTTCCTCGATCTGGCGCGACTGGGCGTTGGTCCGGTAGAGAACCGCGACGTGCTCTTCTGGATTGCGCGCCATGTGCGCTTCGATCTTGTCGGCGATCCATAGGGCTTCGTTCTCGGCGTCGGGAGCTTCGTACAAGGTGATCTTGTCGCCGTCGCCTGCGTCGGTCCAGAGCCACTTCCCGATGCGCTCGGTGTTGTGGGCGACCACGGCGCTGGCGGCTTCCAGGATGTTCTTGGTGGAACGGTAGTTCTGCTCCAGGCGGATGATGGTGGCCCCTGGAAAATCGCGCTCGAAATCGAGGATGTTGCGAATGTTCGCTCCGCGCCAACCGTAGATGGACTGGTCTTCGTCGCCGACCACGGCTATGTTATGCCGCTCTCCGGTTAGCAGGCGCATGAGGTCGTACTGCGAACGATTGGTGTCCTGGTATTCGTCCACCATCAGGAATTCGTAGCGGCGATTGATGCGCTCCTGGGTGGGCGCGTCGTTGGCCAGGAGCCGCACGGCTTCAAGCAACAGGTCGTCGAAATCGAGCGCATTCGATTCGTGGAGCCGTGCTTCGTAGCGCTCATAAATCACGGCCAGCCGTGTGGCCGTGGGATCGGTGGCGGCGCGGGCCATTTCCGCGGGCGTCTGCTTGTGGCTCTTGGCGTGGCTGATGCGCGAAAGCGCTGCGCGATGCTGCATGAAACGGTCGTCCAGACCGAGCTGCTTGTAGACGCCGCGCAGGATCGAGATCTGGTCGTCGTCATCGTAGATGGTGAATTGAGGAGTGAACCCGGGGCGAATCTGGGCCAAGGCTGCGCCTTCGCGGCGGAGCAGGCGGACGCAGAAGGAGTGGAAGGTGGAGACGGTGGGGGCATCGCGCGGCTCGCCCGGGACCAGGGAACGGACGCGTTCGCGCATCTCGCCGGCGGCCTTGTTGGTAAAGGTGACCGCCAGAATCGCCCATCCGGGGACGCGGTAGGCGCTGACCAGGTGCGCGATACGGTGGGTGATCACGCGGGTCTTGCCGCTGCCGGCGCCGGCCAGGACCAGCAGAGGTCCTTCGGTGTGCTCCACGGCCTCACGCTGGCGCGGATTGAGGCCGTCGAGGAAGTCCATCACTTGATTGTGGCATGAGCGCCTTTGAGAGAACGCCCGTCGAGAGGCTAGTTTTGGATTGGCGGCCCGTCGAAAATGTGTTGTAGGCAGACCAGCGCGAGGGCTGCGACCCAAATAGACCACAGCACCAAGTCCTGAGTCGTGTAGCAGGAGGATGATTTCCACGCGTACTGGTTATGGATGCTTAGAGCGAGAATGACCAGGTTGACGCTCGCCCACCAACGAGCGCGCCGATTTCCGAGTCCGTACAGCATGAGAACGATGAACGATCCGAACCACGCGATTGTGGACAGCCGTTCGGTCCAAGGGACTTGTCTCCACATAAAGCAAGGATCGAAAGACACAATGCCAGGTTCAGGTGACCGCGAGACGCTTCTCCATGGTGGAGGACTAGGCAGTAGAGACTCGATTGAGATAAGGATTGCGAGGGTAGATAAGAGCGAAATGGCGCTTGCTCAGTAGCTAATCCTCATCGTGTCGGGTGTCCTCAGAGTTGGACCGTATTGCTGCCTGTTTTGTTCCTGTCCTGCCTGAGAGTTTCCTCAGCAGTCTGCCACTGATCTTACAATGTTGACTGCGGATGGTTCAGGTGGCAAAGTTGCCGCTTAAAGTTCGGGAAGTGATCAGGATACTGGAGAAAGCGGGCTGGCGCCACGTTCGTACGACCGGTGATCATCGCATCTTTCGAAGGGGCGACGGGCGAACCACAATCGTATCCGGTAAGCTCGGTGACGATGTACGCCCTGGTACCTACCGGGCGATTCTGCGGCAAACTGGTATTGAGGACGAATCAAAATGACTCGGAAATACTCTTTAGTGATCGAGGGTGACGAAGCGGGTTATAGCGCTTACGTGTCCGAGTTGCCCACGATTCTGGTCACCGGCCGGTCCATGGATGAGATCACCGCCCGCGCCAAGGAGGCTGTTCGGCTTTTCTTAAAGAGCGTGCAGGAAGATCGCTCCCCGACCTCTCAACTCAAGGAAATCGAGGTGGATCTGTCTGCGCGAATGTGACCAGCCAGGTTGGTGGCCGCGTCGGGAATCAAGTAACCGACTCCAAGTGATACACTCTCGTCGAGGTGAACGCCATGCGAGCGAGCATCATTTTTCTGCTCACCGGCGCTTTGCTGCTCCCACTGGCCGCGCAGCAGACGGACAAAGCGCTTGCGGCACGGGTCCAGCGGCTCGAGGACATTGAGGAGATCCACGGAGTTCTGCTCGACTACGGACGCTTCCTCGATACTCGCGACTTCGCGGCTTACTCCCGGCTGTTCGCGAAAGATGGGGAATGGTCGGGCGGTTTCGGCACGGTGCAGAGCCCGGCGGCCATCCAGGCGTTCATGGAAAAGAACATCACAGGTCCCAACCGGGGCAATACTTTTCATATCCTCTCGAATTTCAAGATCGACGTGCACGGAGACACCGCCACGGCGTGGTCGCGCTGGACTTTCGTGACGCCTGGAGCCGACAAGAAGCCGGCCATCGCGCAAGCGGGACGCTACGACGATACCTTCGTGCGCGAAAACGGTCACTGGAAGTTTAAGCGCCGCGTAGCCTCCAATGACATACCGGTTCCGGACCCGGGTCCCGCCAAATAGCGGCCACCCCGTCTCTGTATCCGCAAGATAATAAGCAGGTTGAGCGTTCGGGCGACCCCTGTGGCCGGGGACGCTGAACTGTTGTAACCTAGCAATGAGCCGGTGCGCCTATTTTCTTGTAGGTATTGGACTTTTAGTACCGCCGGTAACACCGGGAGCGGTGGCGGCGGCCATGCTGGTTGACTTCGAACTCATTGAGCGGGCTCGGAGCGGTGATGATAGTGCCTTTAACCAGGTCGTTCAGGCATACCGTAAACGGATTCTCGGCACCATCGCACGCCTCATCGGCAGGCCGGAAGACGTGGAGGATGTCGGACAGGAAGTGTTTCTCCGGCTGTATTTTTCGCTGGACCAGTTGAGGACCGCGGAAGTATTCGAGCCGTGGCTGTATCGGCTGACGGTGAACGCGGCGTATGATTATTTGCGCCGGCAGCGGCGGCGGCATGAGAGCCGGATGTCGGATTTGAGCGAGCAGCAGGTTCTGATGGCGGATGCTGCGGCGGGCGGGAAACGGAACGCGGAAGAAACCCGTCGAACCAAGATACGGGAGACCGTGGATGATTTGCTCGGGAAGATTTCCGAGGAGGACCGGATCCTTTTGACATTGAAAGAAGTGGAAGGGTTATCTCTCAAGGAGCTAGAGAAGATATACCGGGTTAACGAAAACGCTCTGAAGGTACGATTGTTCCGGGCAAGGCAACGGGTTCTAAAGGCTCATGAGGCCGGCGAGCCCGAAGTGGGCGGGTAGCAGATTCCACGTCCGGAGGTATAGAATGGATCGCATGAAAGATAGACTCGACGCGTTATGGGTTGAGTATCGGGAAGCAATTCCTGATCCCGACGCCAGCCCCAACTTCATGCCACAACTGTGGCAGAAGATCGAAGCGCGCCGCGTTGAAACCACGTCCGTTTTTCGCCGGCTCGCTCAGATTTGTGTAATGGCCACCGTCGCCTTAGCCTTGGTCATAGGCGCGGTGCTGATTCCTCACAGCAACAACGACGAAGTATTCTACACCGGAACGTATGTCGATGTTCTCGCTGCGGAGCACTCCAATGATTATGTGGAGGCCCTGCCGGCGGGAGACTACCGATGAACTTCTCTCGCAAGAGTATCGCGCTCTACGTGGGGCTGGTGTTCGTGAGCGGAGGGGTGCTGGGTGTTTTCGGCGATCGCCTGTACACCGTGACCACGGTGACCAAGGCCAAGAATGCCAAGCCGAGTCCGGAGGAGTTCCGGCGTGGTTACCTCGGATTCATGCAAAAGCGTCTCAGTTTAACTGAGCCGCAGGTCACCCAGTTGGGCCTGATTCTCGATGAGACTCGCGCGCGGATGAATGAGGTCCATGAGCGGACGTTGCCGGAACGGCAGGAAATTACGAAAGACCAAACCGAAAAGATCCGCGCGCTGCTCACGCCCGCCCAGCAGTCCGAATTCGAAGTCATGCGGAAAGAGCGAGAGAAAATGAAGAAGGGCGGCACCCGCGGCGGCCCAGGCGGACTCTAGTAGTCTTTTGCTCCCCCGTATCCTTCCCTTACAACAGGGCGAGACCGGGGCGATATCGCTGGATGAGAATAAGCTAGCGCCCTGCTGCGTTGTGCGTGATCAAGAAGCCGGCACGGGCTTTTTCTTGGCGGCCGCGGTAGCGGCCTGGGCGTCCCGAACCTTTTGATACTTCTTCTGGAAGCGGTCGACGCGGCCTTCCGTGTCGATCAACTTCTGCTTTCCGGTGAAAAACGGGTGGCAGTTGGAGCAGATTTCGACGCGGATGTCGCCCTTATGAGCCGAGCGGGTTTTGAAGGTATGCCCGCAGGCGCAGACGACGTTGATTTCTTCGTAGGCGGGGTGAATTCCAGCTTTCATGGGAACCCCCATCATAACATAAAGCCCCGCGCATGACCCTTTCGGGCCACTCCGGGGCTCTATGATCGATTTCAGGACTCTCTTCGCGTGAAGGGGCCGTTCCACAGGAGCAGCGGCCTCGTCACTGAACGAAACCTGAACGTTAGCGGGTCGACTTTAAGAGTCGGCCACCTCACGCGTGGTTTGAGTGCTGTTGTTAGTACTGCCAGATATCATTCGACTGGACCACCTCCTTTCTCAGTGAATGCATCAATCTTAAGACTCCCGCCCAAAAGTGTCAAGCTAAAAAGAGGAGCGGCATGGAAACATTTGTCACTTTTTCTGTTGAGGATGGTGTGGGCATTATCATCATCAATAATCCGCCGGTGAACGCGCTCAGTTCGGGGGTGCTCGAAGGCATCAGAACGGCTGTCAACGCACTGCAGCGGGACGCGGAAGTGCGTGCGATCATCATGCTCGGCGGCGGGCGGACGTTCGTGGCGGGCGCCGACATCCATCAGTTTGTCGAGATTATCGCCGGGAGGGGGACGCTGCCCGCGTTCCATCCGGTCCTCAACGCGATCGAGGACTGCGCCAAGCCCGTGGTGATGGCGATTCACGGCACGGCGCTCGGCGGCGGCCTGGAGCTGGCCATGGCCGGACACTATCGCGTGGCCACTCCGGATGCGCAGGTCGGACAGCCGGAGGTGAAGATCGGGCTGATTCCCGGGGCGGGCGGAACACAGCGGCTGCCGAGGCTGGCTGGCCTAGCGAAGGCGGCGGAAATGTGCGCCTTCGGCGAGCCGATTTCGGCGCGGGAGGCGCTGCAGGCCGGTATCATCGACCGCATACTTGCCA
>Ga0210400_10001610_pt1 | contig 22150 bp, 16 predicted proteins | sample IncBWH26MmetaG_FD_155456 | JGI IMG/M metagenome (GOLD analysis project Ga0210400, IMG submission 155456) | Forest soil microbial communities from Barre Woods Harvard Forest LTER site, Petersham, Massachusetts, United States - Inc-BW-H-26-M | ecosystem: Environmental > Terrestrial > Soil >...
CTGGTGCTGGTGGGAGGGACGGCCGCCGTCACCGAGTCCCTCAGCCAGGGGGCAGTGACACCCGCCGCTGTGACGGCACCTCACGGATCGTCACTGCGCACCGGAACCTTTGAAACGGCCGATGGTCGGGTGATGGGTCAGATCGTGGCATCTCAAGGGAATCCCTCGTGGGTGTTCATGAATGTCGCCGGTACGAACTACACGGGCGCGGTTGTCTGCAAGTTGCAAGTGGAGGACGGTTCCACGGTGGCCACGGGGGTATTCGGACTTCACGGTGGAAAGGGAGAGCTGTCAAAGTCTGTCCAGGTGGATGTCGGTCAGCTGCGGGGAGCGAAGCTCGTAACGCCGTCCGGGGCTGTGGTGGCCTCCGCTACCTTCGCCTGAGCCTCCTGACATTCGGCATTCCAGGCCGTCCGAGCCGCCTTGCCTCTACCTTGGAACGCGTCTCTGTCCCCGAGCGGATCGCTGTATGCGAGCCGATCCTGTCGACGAAGGACCGAGGTCCCGATCACTGGGTTTCGAGAGGATGCCCCTTGCTCCAGCGTGGACGCCTTTTTGGCACTCGACAAGGCGACGCTGTCGTCAGGCGTCGAATCTGCAACTGGGTCAGATTCAACAAATTCCGGTCAGTGTACCGGAGCCTGTCGCAAACCCACTCACCGGCGCATGCACGACATGACAGAATCGTCCGTCACCGTCCTGCCCGACCGATCGGACCAATTCTCCGCTCGGAGGACCAAAACGAGAGGCCCCGTGCTGGCACAGAAAGGAAGGCCGAGTCGGCCCGAGGCCGTTATTACGGACGGTTGTGTCGAGCGGCTCAATGCAGCGTCGGAGAGACACGAGACCGGGTCGGCCGCAGGGTGAGGCCGTGATCCCGACCAACCGAACGATCACCTGACCCCACGCCCGCCCAGGGGTGAGACCCGAGGTTGCAAGAGCGCTCGCCTTACCGCTCCGGGTCGGCGGACACTGACTCCTGACAGGGCAACGCCTCGGTCACCGCAACGCGCAGTGACCGAGGCGTCGGTTTGGTGGAGCCACGGGCGGCCACAAAGATCTCGTGCTCGTTGTACCAGCTGATCTCAGTAGCCGTAGCGGCCGGTGGTCGGGGCGGGAGCCGGGGCGGTCCTTGTGGTCGCGTTGCCATGATTGACGGCTATTCGCGGACTGGCCACAAAGAAGTTCTGCACGCCTTGACCGGTTACCTGTAGTGGACCGTCTTCGGCGAAGGTGTAGAGGAAGTGGCCGTTGTAGGTAACCTGGCGACCATTGGTCGTAAGCACCGTGGACAAGACACCAGTGGAGCCGGATGCGGTCGGGTGCTTGGCAATCAGGGGCGGCCACAAGGCGGCGAGCTCGCCTGTCACTTTCGACTTCGAAGCGGTGTCCGGCTTGTAGATATAGAGAGGAAGCCCTTTGGAATTGACCAGAATGGACTCTGTCGCTCCGCCAACCTTTACCTTCGCGGTGCGCAACGTCGTCGATGTAGAGATCCTCGGTGAATTCACCTCGGTGATGGCCAAAGGCGCTGGGCTCCCAAATGGCATCACGGCCTGCGCCATGCCAATGGGTGTCGCAGCAACAGCTGTCGGTGTTGAGCTCACAGCCGTCTCCGCAACGGCTACACCTCCGCCCAACGTGACTACTGAGACTCCGGCCATAACGATCGACGTGCGGAAATTCTTCATCGTCTCTCTTCTCCTGTTTGGGTTGACATGTTGTCGATTCGGATCCCGTGAACGACCAGCTGCTTCTACGTCCTCCGTCTTTGGGACCTGAACTCTCCTCTGAGCGAATTGGTCAGCTGGCACTCCAGCCACACTCCCAATACAAGAAGATGACCGACCGCGGTGATGGCGTGACGATCTACCTGACGGCGAGGTCGCCGGGTATGCGCCTGTGCGGACTCCTGACGCTGCATAAGATGCTCGCTCTCATAGGAAATCGGTATTGTGGTTCGTTGTTGAATACGGCGACGGGTTACAACATCGAAATGAGGTTGAGCGCCTAAAGGAAAAGGACCACCAACTGCCTCGGAGACACCTTGCCGGATTTGTCGTGGCATGGCTCGCCAACAGGCGGCTCATTTCAGAGGACGTCATCACCGGCATCGAACACTTCATGGGCGGTATCAGTGCTGAGCTCTCGCCCGTGTGACGCAGGCAGAGCTATGGAACGCTCGGGTTCTGTCACGACTCACCTCGACGAGGCAGACCGTCAGGCGAACGTGGCGGAAGCGACTATCGCTCCCGAGGGAGTGACCAATCGCAAGCCACCTCCTGGTCAGAGCCCAAAACCCGCTCTGAGCCGGTAGAATGGGATGCGGCGCTACATGGCGAACGATTCTGGGAGCCTTCTTCGTGGACTTTTAATCCCAAGGTGGGTGAGATCGCGACTCGCACGGCCCACCGCTAATCCGAGTTCAGATGCCTTGAAAGCAAGATTTGGTCCTTTAGCGCAAGCCCAGGCACGGGTTGCTTCGGCGGGTCGAGTCCGACCGAAAGGCAAGCGTGCCGGATCAGGCAATCACTTGGCTAGGTGGCCTGCATCAACGGGCAACGTGACACCAGTGATGTAGCGCGATTCGTCCGATGCCAAGAACAACACCGCGTTGGAGACGTCGACCGACTCCACCCAGGGGATCGGCAAGATATTGGTGGTGCAGAAGGCCGGTGCGACGTCTTCGCGGGTGGGATGAGGATTGTCGGGGAGAAAGAGTCGCCAGGTTCGCTCGTTCTGGATCATGTGAGTATCGACGGAGGTCGGGTGTACCGAATTAACCCGGACCATGTGCGGACCGAGCTCATTCGCCAGGCTGCGCATGATCCCAACAACCCCGTGCTTGGCTGCCGCGTAGTGCACCGTGTTCGTGACGCCTTTGAGACCGGCCGCTGAGCTGATAAGCACCAACGATCCGCCATGGTCGTTGGCGATTAGGCGGGACATCGACACCTTGCACGTGTTCCAGACGCCCGTGAGGTTGACGTCGATGACGTCACTCCAGCATGCCTCAGTCACGTCCGTGGCGGCAGCGATCTCGAAGATTGCAGCATTCGCCACGACGATATCCAGGCCCCCAAGCTGCCCGGCGCCCTCTTCCACCGCAGCACTGAGAGCCGCGACATTGCGGACGTCGGCCTTGGTGGCAACGATACGGCGCCCAAGGGCCTCGACCTGGCGCACCGTCTCGGCGAGATCCTCGTCGGTGGCTGGCGGATAGAGGTTGATGGTGTCGACCGGTCCGCACAGGTCGACGGCGATGATGTCCGCTCCCTCCTCGGCCAGCCGAACGGCATGGCTTCGACCCTGACCGCGAGCCGCCCCGGTGATGAACGCCACCTTGCCCTCCACACGTCCGGCCATATCGATATCGCTCCCTTGCTCGTTCGGACCGCCCGACTGGTCGGTCTATTTTGGTTGAAAGAATAGATGCCCTGACCTCGAGCCCTGACGGCCATGTGAGGTCTCAATCCGCATCTACGCGCCCCACTCGATGTGGGCCTGGATGGCACCGTCCTCAGCGACCCACCCTTTCGAAGCGGCGTAGCCGACCATGCCAGCCAGAGAGTCTTCCCACGCCTCCGGCGTGTTACTCCCGAATGCATCACTGGCCAACCGACGCACCGCCTCCAAATCGATGAAAGCGTTGCCGTCGGCCCCCAACCGACCTACTCCCTGAGCCTCCAAGACAGCGGCCACCAGTCCCGAGCCATCCTCCTCTGCGGAACCCAGCACTCGGAGGTTGAACCCTTGCATGATCTCGGGGTCACGGAGCACGACGGTGTCGGCTCCAAGGTCGATAACCACTTCCATGTCCTACTCCCTCGTCAGCGATTTCGGTTGGTTGCGTAGGGCGTCGCAGCTGAACAGAGTGCCAGGCATGAGGCGAGCATGCCTGGTGGTTCTTGGTCATTCCGATCATCATGTGCAGGCTTGTCTTCCGGTTTTGCGTCAGATCGGCTCGTGGTAACGGTTGTGGGCCTCGACTGAGTACCCAAATGCCAGGCGTTGCTACTCATCGCAGGTCCAGCTCGCCGGCACGGGCGAGGCGCACGGCTAACGCCATGAGCGCTCGACGATCGGGCTTCTGGCTAGGGAGCCAAGGGACGTCGTCCTCGGAAATGACAAAGAGCTGCTTGGGGATCTTGAAGGAGGACAGTTGATCCTTCAGCTGAACCAGGATCTCATTGGGGTCGATAGGCCCGAAGGCACCACGTTCGGACGCCCACGGTACGACAAGGGCGACGACGCGCTGCCCGCTGGTGGGATGAGGGATGCCGACCACAAAGGCCTGCATGATCCCCCGACAACCCCGCAAGCAGTGCTCGACCTCTGCAGGGGCGACGTTCGATCCACCGGTCTTGATCATCTCCGACCGGCGGCCGGTGAAGAAGAGCCATCCGTCACGGAGGAAACCGTGATCCGACGTGTGGTACCACCCGTCGGCGTCGAACGTATCGCTCCGCTCCACTTTCTGCATGCCGAGCATCAGGGCATATCCTCGGACGATGATCTCACCCTCATCTCCATCAGGGAGAGGGTGACCTTTGACGGGGTCCACGATTTGCACCTCAAAGCCGGGAACGGCACGGCCGTAGGCTCCCCGGTACTCGATAGGTACTCCCTCCCTCTCCTGCTTGGCCGTGTAGAAGGAGTGAAGACCGCACGTCTCGGTCATCCCAAGCGAATTGCACACCAGGCCGATTTCCGGTGGACGCAGCTCAGCGGGGATCCGCTCGAACAGCGACCCTCCGAGGAGCGAGCTTAGGTCTGTGGATCCGAACCGAGGCTGGTCGGCGAGGGCCTGGGCCGCCGCCGGCCAGGTCAGGACGTGCGTGACCTGCTCGCGCTCGAGGGTCTCTAGTGCCACCGTGGGGTCGAACACTGGCTGGGTCACAAGCATCGCCCCGGCTACGAGGGCGCGGAACAGAGTGTTGTGGAACCCCCCAATCCAGAAAAAGGGCATCGACGTCCATAGCCGGTACGTGTCCCGCCAGCCAGACATCGCGGCCAGGTTGACTGCGTGGCGAGTCATAGCGCCGTGGCCGTGTAGTACTCCCTTGGGTTCGGCGGTGGAGCCCGAGGTGTAGAGCAACATCATGGGGTCCGCCGGCGTTACGTCTCCCTCCATGGCCGCCACCTGTTCAGCCAGCTCGGCCGATGGTTCGTCGTCTAGATCAGCGCCGTAGCCGCCAGTAGCCCAGGAGACTGGCGATTCGTCCCAGAAAAGTACGCCGCGCAGCTGCGGCATGCTGGGTAAGAGCAACTGCGTCCGCCGTTTGACACCAAGCTCAGGTGCGATCGAAGCCAGCCGTTCCGCGTAATCGTGGTGCAGGAACGACGAGACCCCGAGGACGAATCGCACGTCGGCATGGTTGAGGAAGCGGCCCAACTCTGACTCCGTGTAGAAGGTGCTGACGGGAACAGCGACGGCACCCAACCGGACCACCGCGGCCCATGAGACGGCCCACGCCGGTCCATTCGGGAAGAGCACCGCGATCTTGTCGCCTTTCGACACCCCCACCTCGACCAGGCGGCAAGCCAGATGCCGTGATCGAAGATCGAGCTCGGCATAGGTGAGTCGTTCCTGGTTCGTCACGACAAAGTCGTGGTCACCCCATCGCCGCGCCGCGTCGCCCACTGCATTCCCGGCCGTCGGCACGTAGTCAGGAAAGATGGCGTCATCCGCCGCCGTCATGGACGATCGCTCACCAAGTTCGGGACACAGCTGCTCTGCAGAAGAGCCAATGTCATCGGCGGATATTCCTGGATGGGGAGCGGGAAGCAATCATCCGACTATACGGTCGAATAGCTCAATATTTCCATAATCCGGCCGGAACGGCAACCCGAAGCTCGACGCCGCGTTTCGAGCAGACTGGCGCCAATCGCGGCAAACATGCGTCGACTTGGACAGCGATCTACGGTGAACGGCGCCCCCCTGTGACCCATCGCTCCGCCCGTCGTGATGGGCCCCGGAACCTCGCCAGATCTGGGGAACCTCATGGACGCTTGTCGAAGGTATGGGTAAGGGCTGGGTCTCGGACCGCCGCCGACTCGAGCACCTGCTCGATGGCATGCAGCAGATCGTCATCGAGTACTAAGTCAACGGCCTCCGCGTTCTGCCGCACCTGCTCGGGCCTGCTGGCTCCGATGATGGCCGACGACACGTTTTGGGTCTGAAGGACCCAAGCCAACGCCATGGACTCCGGGGAGTACCCGGCTTCGCGCGCCACCGCAACGAACTCCTGGACGGGCACCAACACCTCGTCGCGGAGCAGAAAACCGATCATCTCCATCCCGTCGGACGCCGTCGCCCGTGAACCGGGCGGCGGCGCGGCGGCGGGAAGGTACTTACCCGTCAGCACGCCTTGGGCGAGCGGCGAAAAGACAACTTGCCCGATCCCCTCTTGCGCGCAGAGCGGCGCCACCTCCGGCTCGATGACGCGCCACAGCAACGAGAACTGGGGCTGGCTCGCCACGATACGATCAAACCCCATCTCGTCAGCCACTTGAAGCGCCTCGTCAATCTGACCTGCTGTCCACTCTGATACTCCGATGTAGTGGACCTTGCCCTGTCGGACCAGGTCGTCGAACGCCCGCAGGGTCTCTTCGATTGGTGCCTCGTTGTCGAAGCGATGCGCATACAGCACGTCGACGTGATCGGTGCCCAGGCGACGGAGCGACGCGTGGAGTCCTTCAATAATGTGCTTGCGCGACAGCCCTCGATCATTCGGGTTGGGCCCCATCGGGAAGAAGACCTTCGTCGAGATTTCGATACCGTCTCGAGGGACGCCCTTGAGGGCTCGGCCCAGGACCGATTCCGCGACCCCCATTGCGTACATGTCGGCTGTGTCGAAGCTGGTGATGCCCACGTCGAGGGCTGTTCGGACGCAATCCACCGCGGCGTCCTCCTCGAGCTGACCCCCATGCGTGAACCAATTGCCGTATGAGAGGGCAGAAACCATCATGCCCGTGCGTCCAAGGTGGCGATATTCCATGTACGTACTGTAGTTCTTTCTTCTATGACTAGCGAATTATTTGAGCGAGTTTAGAGTAAATTTTGAAGGGAAATGGAACATATAAGTTGGTCGCTGGCTGGGTAGGTGACTTCGCTAACAGACAACGACTTGGTGCAACTGGAGTGAGTGTGACGTCGGCCTTCCCGTTCCCACTTTCCACTATCTCCGACGACCTCACTCGTTCAGATCATGTGTATCCGCGTGCTTTCATATCGTCACTGTCCGGGCGACCGATCCAAAGATGAGCTCATGTGTTTCGGCCGGCGACGCCACCGAACGACCGGCACGGCGACACAGGTCGGCGGCCTCGGCTACGAGCTCGGCGTTCGTCGGCTTCCGGTCTGGATCGAAGTGCTCTTCGAGTCCTACGTGAAGGTGGCCCCCCAGCTCCAGGGCCAACAACGGTACGGCCGTATCCATCAGGTCAGCCCCCCACACGGACACCGACCACGGAAGTCCGGTCCCCTTCAGCATCTCTACGTACGCTCGCAGTGCATACTCCGTCGGAGGAAGCCCGAACGTCACGCCTCGCCCCTTGGCGAACATGCCCCACTCACCCCCGAAGTAGAACTTGACCATTGAGCCCGCCGGGAGGTGCCCTGCCCTGTGATAGCTAAGCACGGTCTGGAGAAATCCTGGCTCGTAGATCGCGATCGACGGGCCCATCGACAGGTCTTCACAGATGGCAAACCCAGCCCGGATGTCCGCATAGGAGTTCACATACGAGTACCCGGTCGGAAACCCTTCTGCATCCGGGTGCCCGAAGTTGGTGCACCCGGGATCCACCACGGCGAACTGCACCGGGATCTGGGCCGCGATGAGAGAGTAGTGCCGGTACTTCTCATCCATCGTGTTCGTGGCATCCCCCGACAAGGTCGGGTACCACAGAGTGTTGGGGCGTTCGGTGAGGACCGGGGCCCATGCCTCTAGGTACGCCTCGGCCGCCTTCTCCGGGTCGAGGAAGACATCGTGATTGTGGGCATGGATGATGGCTGCGCCCGCGTCTAAGCATCGCTTTGCGTCCTCGGCCACTTCCTCGGGCGTAATCGGGATATGCGGGTTGCGCTCGCGCGAGTTGACGCCGTTTATCGCGGCCTCGATGATCACTGGATCGCCTGTCATGGAGTGCTCCTCTTGTTGGATTTCCTGGTGCGATTCGATCTAGTCAGGACGAGTGTTTCATTCCTGAGACCATGGGGAAGTGCCCTGATCGACGTGCTCCGACATCTCGGCGATCCTGGTCTCATCGAACCGGAACTAATAGCTGTAGGTATTTTCATATGGGGATTCGTGGCACCCCCGATCGGACAACGGCCGTCAACATGCCCAGTTCCATTTGGTGGTTCCGTCGTCGATCCCCACGTTGAGAGACGACCGCGCCGCACTTGGACAATCGTCATATCCGGAAGAGACGGCGAGCATTGAGCTCCACGATGGTTCGAACGTCGTCAGTTGGCACGTCGGCGAATACCTTCTCGGCGTTGGTACGGCTGTGGGGCCACAACGAATCAGCGTGGGGGTAGTCGGACTCCCACAGGAGCCGGTCGGTGCCGATCGCCTCTCGTGTTGCGACGCCCAAGGGATCGTCGATGAAGCATCCCCACATGTGGCGCCTGATGCGCTCCGAGGGTGGCACGTCCGGGTTGAGGGGCGGACCTTCTGTGGCCCGCCGGTAGGTCGTCCAGGCCTGGTCCAGGCGCATCATGGCATAAGGGATCCACCCGATCCCTCCCTCGGCGTAGACCACCTTCAAAGCGGGGTGGTCGTCGAACGTTGTCGACAGAGCCAGTTCGGCCATCGACCCGAATAGGGTGATCCCGAAGAGGGAGGTGAGTACCGCCTGGTTAGCTCCAGGCGACACGTATGGGCCGATCCGGCTGCTCCCGAAGTGCATGCAGAGCGGAAGGTCGGCCTCCTCGGCGGCAGAGAACACCCTGTGCCAAGTACCGGAGTGGAAGGCCTCCAGTCCGACGGCCGCCGGATTGTCGGGGAAGGAGATTCCACGTGCACCCTTGGCTGCGCATCGTTCGATTTCGCCCACGGAGGCAGCGGCGTCCCACAGCGGCAGGATGATCAGACCGATGTACCGCTCGGGTGCGGCCGAACACCACTCGTCGAGGATGAAGTCGTTGTAGGCCAGCACGCACAGTTGCGCCAGGTCCTTGTCCTTCCCGTCGATGAACTTGTTCCCGGCGAAGCCGGGCAGGGTTGGAAATGGCGCCTGGACAGCCACCCCGTCGGCGTCCATGTCGGCCAGCCGGGCCACCGGGTCCCATGCCCCCCGGCGCATGTCGTCAAACCGGAGCGGATCGGCGGAGAGGTGCGCCGGATCCGTCCCCGCCGTAGCGGCCAGGCCAACGGTGGGGACCAGTTGGTCCTCGTACTTCCACAGCTGCGAGCCGGCTGGGATGGCCATCGGGTTCGACAGGCCCATGTCGAGCACCATGTCCTCTGCTACCTCGATAACGTGAGGTCCCCTTTCGTGGTGGCGCGCCGGGAGACGGTCGGTCCACACGGTGGGGGGTTCGCAGAGGTGGTCATCCACCGACACCATGGCGATGTCAGGGGTCAAGGGCATCTCACGCTCCTCCGATCGCAACCACGCTGCGCCCCGTGTGCACGGGGCTACGAGACCCGAGCATGTGGACGCCGAACGGCGGGCCGGACGAGCTGCCCGGGCAGCTCGGAGCTTGCCTCCTCGCCGGCCACTGGGGAGCCGGCGATGCGGACGCCGTTCACGAAGACCGAATGAATGCCCTCGGGCGCCGGCGCCGAGAGACGCTCGGCATCACCAGGGAAGTCCCGGAGACGGCGGGTGGGACCGGGTGCGATGGTCTCAGGGTCGAACACCACGATGTCCGCAGCCTGGCCGACCAAGAGCGTACCCCGGTCGTCCAGACCGAAGAGCGCCGCCTGGGCTCCTGTAAGCCTACGCACCGCTTCCTCAAGGGACATGACGTTGCGGCCCCGTACCCAGTTCCCGAGGAAGTCGGTGGCCTGGGGGGCGTCGCATAGCTGGTCGAGATGGGCCCCTGCGTCGGAGATGCCCAGGGCGCAATGGGGCTCTCGCAGCAGGCGGTCCACCTCGTCCGGATCGTCGTTACAGACGGTGCACTGTACGCGCAGGCCCAGATCGGCTTCATCAAGGGCCAGGTCGAACAGCACCTCGAGGGGATGCTGACCTTGCTGGACAGCAAGGTCCGAGAGGCTGGCGCCGACCAGTTCGGCATGGCCAACGGACTCCGCGATCGTGAACGTCTCCCAACGGGGGCCCATGATTACCTGCTCGTTGGCTCCGGTGACGGCCTGTTGCCGCCACGCCGGGTCTGTATATGCCGCTCGGCGATTGGCTAGCGAGCTGGTCATCAGGTCGGCGAATGCCGGGTTGGGTCCGAAGGGGAACGGGTGGGCCATGCTGAAGCCGAACACCAGGGGCCGAGGTGAGACCTGCGGCCACACCTCGGCACCAGCGGCCCACCCTGCTCGATGGAGATCGATCTGGCGCCGGTGGTCACCGCTGGGCATGCTCATCAGGGCGCCATACGTGAAGGGGATGCCGACCTGCGGTTGCAGGCGGTACAGGTCCTCGTGAGTGCACTGCTCACCGGCCACCAAGGCGACGACGCCCCGGCCGACCTGGCGCATGACGTCAAGCAGCGCCTCGAACTCCGGGCGATCGGCGAACCGACTGGGCACCGGCTTGCCGTCCGCCCCGTTGTGGCTCACTGAGAAACTGGTTGAGAATCCCATCGCCCCCGCCTCCATGGCCTCGCGGAGCACGCGGCACATCTCGGCCACCTCTTCGGCCGTGGCTGCACGCTCGTAGGCGGCGGCACCCATGACGAAAAGGCGCAGCGGGCTGTGGCCCAGGTAGGTGCCGAAGTTGAGGAGGGCTCCGTGACGCTTGACCGATGCCAAGTATTCGGGGAACGTGACGAAGTCCCACGGGAGCCCGGCCTCGAACGACGCTGGATTCATGTCTTCCACGTTCTCGAGGGTCCGGGCGATGAGGTCACGGTGCTCGACGCGCGTCGGGGCGATGGAAAAGCCACAGTTGCCGGTGATCACCGTGGTAACGCCGTGGAAGCACGATGGCGTCAGTGCTGGGTCCCAGAACACCTGGGCGTCGTAGTGGGTGTGGATATCGATGAACCCGGGGCTGACCACGTGACTGGAGGCATCGACGACGACCCGGCCATCGAGGTCCGGAGCCACGGCCACGATCGCCCCGTCGCACAGGGCCACGTCGGCCATCCGGGCCGGCGCGCCGGTGCCATCGACCACGGTCCCGCCCTTGATGACGGTATCGGCACGCATGGGCCTCCTCTGGTCGCTGGCCGCGCTAGTCGAAGTACGCGGCTTGGACGTCTCGATTGTCCTGGATCTCCGACGGCGCACCCTCGGCGATGACACGGCCGAGGTCGAGAACAGTGATGGTTCGACAGTGGCGCATCATGAACGACACGTCGTGCTCTACGAGCACGACGCCACACGTATGGCTACCGGCGATCTCGACGATCAGGCCACTCAAGCGATCGGATTCGGTATGGTCGAGCCCCGAGGTCGGTTCGTCGAGAAGTAACACTTTGGGGTCGGCAATCAGTGCCCGGGCCAGCTCCACCTGGCGGCCAAGGCCGATGGCCAGCGACCCGGCCGGACGCTTTAGAAGTGCGGTCAGGCCGCACATCTCGGCAACCTCGGCCACCCGCTGACGGCGTTGGTTCTCGATGCGCCGACGGGTGGGCAGGGCGAGGAAGTCGGCCACCAATCCCCCTCCCCCGCCATGGTGCTCCAACGGCACCAGCAGATTGTCCTCCACTGAGAGCCGCCCGAAGATCTGGACGCGTTGGAACGTCCGGCGGAGTCCGTGACGAGCCCGGCGCACGGTCTTCCAATTGGTTACGTCGAGGTCGTCAAGCAGGACAGTGCCCGAGGACGGCCGTCGGACCCCCGAGACCACGTCGAACAGGGTGGTCTTCCCGGCACCGTTCGGCCCCATCAGGCCGTGGACCTCGCCCAGCTCGACTTGCATGGAGACGTCGGTCAGGGCACAGATGCCACCGAAGTTCACCGAGATATCGCGGAGCTCCAGCACCATCTTGGGTTGCGGGGCGTTGCCGTTGGAGCTCACAGGCTGCGTGTCCATCACCGTCACGACCCCGCTTTCCCGAGGTAGAGCTCGCGCGCCTGGTCTTCGCTGAATGCAGCGGCCGGGCCGTCCCAGGTCACCCGGCCCACCTCGAGCACGACGACGTGATCAGCCACCTCGAGCACCCGGCGAGCCTGCTCTTCGGCCACGATCACCGTCGTCCCCTGAGCCCGCAGCTCTCCAAGCGCAGTGAGGACTTGGCTCGTTGCCATCGGGGAAAGACCGAGGGAAGGCTCGTCGACGATGAGCACACGAGGTACTCGCTCGAGTAGGGGCGCGAGGGTCAGCATCTGTTGCTCGCCACCCGATAGGAGCTGTGCCGCCTGTCGCCGTCGTTCCGCCAGGACGGGGAACCGCGACAAGGCTGATTCGCGAGCCTTGGGATCCTTCACCCATACGGCCAGGTTGTCCTCCACACTCAGCCCCGGGAAGATGCCTCGGTACTCCGGAGCCAGGATGAGCCCTCGCTGAGCTCGCTCGTGAGCCGGCAACGGGGTGATGTCCACGCCGTCGAACAAGACCGTACCGGAGATGGGTAGGTGGAGCCCGGCAGCCACGGAGCACAACGTCGACTTGCCCGCGCCATTCGGCCCCACGATGACTAGGAACTGCCCCTGGGGGACAATGATGTCTGCCCCGTGCACGGCCATGACCCCGTCGTAACCGGCAGAGATACCTCGGAACTCGAGGGCGGGGACGGTGAGGGGGCCGTCGGAAATCGGATTGACCGAGGCGTACACGGCAACGGCGGGAACCCCGCCTTCGGGCACTACCGCCGAACTCGGAACGACCTCGGACCCCGGTTCGTCGTCCGCACCCGCCACCGGGGACGAAGTTGCCAACGCGGTCGCGGCCTCAGCCGCGGCTCGCTTCCTACGCCGGCGTTCGCGCCCGGCCTGGTCCTTCAAGCCCCGGATGGCCATGATCCCGTCGGGGTTCTTGGCCAGGCTGATCGCCCCGAGACCGAAAAGGACGGTGGGAAGCAACGTGCTGGTGGTCACGTGCTGGAGGAGCTCGGGGAACAGGATGTAGACCAGGCCGGCAATGAAGGCACTACCGATGCGTCGCACGCCGAACACCGCCATGACGGCGATCCACACCACCCCGACAGTGGTGGGAAAGTTCAACGGATCGGCCCGGAAATTGTTGGCGGACAGCAACGTACCGCCAAAGCCGGCGATGGCCGCGGAAACGCCGAAGAGGACGAACTTCGGCATAATGGTCGACGCCCCTGAGGTTTCGGTGGCCACCTCCGACGACCGGACCGCGCTCATCAATCGGCCGGTCGGCGACCGGAGCAGGTTGAACACCAAGAGGGCCACGATGCCGAAGATGAGTAGGAGAAGCATCCCGTAGGTCTTCTGATCGTTGAAGTTGAACGGTCCGAGCACCGGCCGGGCGATACTACGACCGGACGCCGGGCCCCCGATGGCCGGGATTTGGAAGAGCACTTCGTCGGCCATGAACCCTGCAGCCAGGGTGGCCAGAGCCAGCCACAGGCCGCCCAACCGTAGTGAGGGCAGGGCGACGACCAACCCCAGCACGCAGGCAGACAACCCCCCGATGAGGGCAGCCGGCAAAAATGGCACCCCCTGGGCCAGCAGGGCGGCGGCAACCAGAGCGCCTAGCGAGGCGAACGCTGCCTGGGCCAGAGAAACCATACCGCCGGCGCCTGTGATGACCACGAAGGATAAGAAGATGATGCCCATCGCAATGCCCTCGCTGGTCAGCGAGGCATAAAAGGTCGAGGTCATTTGGAGCCAGATGATCACTGCCGCTACACCGATGATCCACGGCAGTCGGCGGCGCCACGGCGAGAGGTCGCTCAGGTAATCGGGTGGCGGCGCGTCCTCCGACACCTGCCCAGCTTGGCGTCCCCGCTCCCGACCCATGAAGAGCACTCCGACGAACAGCAGGACGAAGGGGACGGCCGACCGGAGGCCAGGGACCAGCGAAGGACTGATATTGACATAGCCGGCAACCATGCTCTGGGCCAGCCCCACGAAAAGGCCCCCCACCATGGCGATGGGGATCGACCGGAGTCGCCCGAATACGGCGCCGGCGGCAGCCACGAACATGAGGATGGTGAAGGCATTCGGATCGAGGGTGAACAGCGGGGCGACGAGCACCCCGGCCAATCCGGCGATCATCGAACCGACCACTGTGGTCTGCGTCGACACTCGTATTGGGTTTATACCCCGTAGGCTGGCTAGCCCCCGGCGATCGACAGCCGATCGGATGTTGAGTCCCAAGCGGGTCCACCGAATCACGATCCAGAGCCCGACCGAGATGACGATGGCGGCGACGAACACCGCCACCTGGTCGGAGTTGATGGTGGCGCCCGAGGCGATGGTCCATACTTTGGGCGGGTACGGTCCTAAGCCCGGCGGCAACACCACGGTCTGCTGCGTGTCGAAGGGAGCGCCGAAGGTCGTGGACAGCCAATTGGCCAGTAAGAGAAAGATGTTGGGCAGGGCAACCAGCACACCGATAGTGGTCACTATCTTCGCAACCCCTGAAGCCTTGGCCAGATTCTGGTAGATGGTGCGGTCGAGCACCAGGCCAAGCAACGGAGCGAAGATGAGGAGGGAGACCCCTGCGGCGAGCGCTAGGGGCCAGTTCAGGCTCGAGTGGAGCTGGTAGAAGACATACGCCACTGTGAATGCGGTGGCGCCATAGGCGAAGTTAAAGACGCCAGACGTGACATACGTCAGTACCAGGCCAGAGGAGAGGATGGCATAGATGCCACCCGACACGATGCCGGTAATAAACAGAGCAAGGAACTGTGTCATCGGGTGACCGATCCTCGGGAACCGGTTAGCCGAGCGACCCTGAGTCGTTGCCTGCCTGTTCCCTGCCTGCCCGTACCCTGCACAATGCTCTCCAATTCCCTACGCCGGTTGACGTGGGCCAGCCCCGGTCCGGTCTGTGACAGAACCGGGGCTGGCCTCAACGCTCAGAAACTCGTTACTTCGACGGTTTGCTGGCGTTGTTACCGGGACCGGTGCTGCAGGTAATAGGCACCTTAGGAACGAAGGCGGCATTACGCACCTGGACCAGGGCCACACATCCCGTGTAGTCCGTATGCCCAGTTGGATAGCACACCGTACCCATGGCACCGTTGCCGTTGTAGCAGTAGCCACTGTTGTTGGCGGTCTTGTAGAAGGTGTTGTAGGTCAGGTTCTTCCCGGTCTTCTTCACCATGTCAATGAACATCGACGCCGAGAAGTAACCCTGGGCGAACGAGTCATCCACGATGGTTTTCGAAGTGCCGTACTTCGTGGCGTCTGACCTCATCTTGTTCATGCCGCTATTGCCCGCATACGGGGAGAAGGACGTCACGACATAGGCCCCCTGGAGGGTCTTGGCCGTGGACGGGCTCTTTAGCTCCTGCACGGAGTCGTCCACGGCATCGAAGGTGGCGCCCTTGTAACCGGCGGCACGCAGCGCTGCGATGAGAGGGATCGGCGTCTGTACCTGAAGCACCAGGGCCTGCGGGTTCGCGGCCAGGATCTTCTGCACGTATGGCGTGTAGTCCGAGACGCCCGTCAACGGAAGTGAAAGATCCTTGTAGGTCGTCTTCAGTCCCTTGGCGGTGAAGCCCCGGATAGCGGAGTTCGCCGTAGTCTTCGTCGTCGGGATGTCCAGGGATTGGATACCGACCGTCTTGACGCCTGGAATCATCTTCTTGATCATCGTGGCCCACGACGTGTCGGTCCAGTTCGGGTTGGTCGGTCCCGTGCAGCCGTTGAAGCCGAAGCCCTGCGCGTTGTTGCAGAAGTACGGCGAGATGCCCCATCCAAAGTACGGCACGTTGGCCTGTTGGGCGATGGACGATCCGCTGAAGATGATCGACGCCGGCACGATGGCGAACACCTTGTCTTGCTCGACGAGACGGGTGGTCTGCGAGTTGTCGGTCACCGTCGTTCCACCGTCGTCGAGGCAGCCGGTGTAGTTGATCTTTCGACCATTGACGCCACCTGCGGCGTTGACAGCGTCGAATTCCACCTGGGCGCCATTACAGACATCCGAATATGAGTACCCCTGGCCGTTTACGACCTCGACGCCGCCGACCTTGATCGAATTCGACGTCACTCCCTGGGTCGGTGCGTTGGAGGAGGCCGTCGTCGTCTGCGTGGCCGCCCAGGAGGTCCCCGAGGGGCTGAACGCGGCGACAGCCAAGGCCACGAGGGTGAACACCGCGACGCAGATCTTCCTGTATTTCGAAACCGATGGTTTCCGTATTGGCACTGTAAGCACTTTCTAACTCCTCACCTGGTTAGTAACTTCCGGTGCACTGCCCGATCTCGGCGGCACGTGCAACGGTTGTGTTGGAAATGGGTTCAACGGGTATGCGGACGAGTGACGTAGGTCAAGGGGTTCTCCGACCGGGCGGATGAATCCATCCTCGATAGACCATTCAGCCGCTAGCCCCAGCCGACGACCATTCTTGTTCGATCGTCCTTGTGGCCAAAGGGCTTGTACGAGCTGCCTTCCCCCTCTCCAGCTTCTCCCCCTTACATCAGGCCGTTTGATTATGCATCAAACCATCCGACTGTGCGGTTGAATCATGCCAGAATTGTTTGAAGGGGTCAAGGTTCTTTCCAAATAGGCGCCCCATCCCTCGCAGTGCCCCCGGCGGGCCGCCGAGCTGGGCAGGATATGGCAGACAGCCGGCGTGGCGGCACCGACAGCGATAATGGCAATGGGTGCCACAGCGGACCCGGTGAACCTTTCAGCGGTTACGCAGGTCCTTAGACGCCAGATCCGCATCCGCCAGCTCGGCATCGGGATGCCCCACCAGTTCCACCCAGTTCCCGTCAAGGTCTTCGATGACTGCTAGTTCCGTGCCGGGTCGCGACGGCGCGAGTGCAAACACCGGTCGACAGCCCAGGCCCATGCAGGCCGCGTAGACCTCAGTCAGGTTTGGGACGGTGAGAGCGATGTAGCAGTAACCAAGCGATCTGGTGCATCCCTCCACCAGATCGGCGAGTGTGGCGAAAGGGAGGTCAGTCTGGCGCCGCGGAGCCGGTCCGGGCGGGTGGAGGGGGGCGAATATCTTCAAGACCGATCCGCCGCAGAGGAGCCGATACAGAACGCCCCCGTCGGGAAGCGGAACCTGGTACTCCATCTCCAGGCCAAGTGCGCCCTGGTAAAGCGCTAGAGCCCGAGGACCATTCCGCACGACTATCCCCACGTCGCATCCACCCGGTGTCACCTTGGCTACCATGTGCCGTCTCCTCTGCGCTTGTCGTCCAGTGTCCAATGCTGCCTTGGCGTCTTCGTATCCTCGAGGTCCCGGTCAATGCGACCCACACCCGGAGGTGTCGGACAGGGCTCGGGCGGGAATGGCGTGAGGGCGGTACGGGTCGAATTGGTACTCAGGTGATCGAGAACCCCCCATCGACCACCACAGTTTGCCCGGTGACGTACCCGCCGGCGTCACTGGCCAGCCACACCACCGTCGCCGCCAACTCTTCGGGGTCCCCCTTCCGCCCGAGGAGCATTCGGTGCGCCTGGGTATCCAGATAGCCGCTCGGATACTGCTCGGTCATCTCCGTGGCGAAAAACCCGGGGGCAATTGCGTTGACGCGAATCCCTTTGCGCATGCCCCACTGTTGGGCAAGATCGCGGGTGAGACCGAGCAATCCGGCCTTGCTGGCGCTGTAGGCGGCCTGCGGAAGGCCGGCAGTGGTAAGCCCGAGCATGCTCGACACGTTGACGATGGAGCTACCGGGCTGCATCACCCGACCGCAGGCTTGGGCCAACCAATACGACCCGTTGAGATTGATGTCGATGACTTGGCGGAACTGCCCGGGTGTCTCGCGCACTGCGGGGTACGCCGCGCCGACGCCCGCATTGTTTATCAGGACGTCGACACGACCGAGCTTGTCCAACACCTCGTCGACCAGTGCCTGGCACTGTGCCGGGTCGGACACATCGGTCTGGCAGCTCAGCACCTGATATCCGTCCCCAACAAGGCAGCCCTCCACCTCGGCCAGGCGGTGCACCCGCCGGGCGGCCAGCACGACGTGCGCACCAGCTTCGGCACAGCCCCGGGCAAAGGCAACGCCCAACCCCGACGAGGCGCCGGTGATCACCACGACACGCCCATCGAGTCGAAATCTGTCGAGAACGGTCATAGGTCCCCCAATACGGTTGACGTCATGCCACCGGGCATCTTGGGGCGGGACGAGGACTTGAACACCATCGCTGACTTCACTGCGCCTCGTGCGCACGTAGCATGCGGCCGGCCAATTCGGCGTAGGAATGAGCCAGGGCCTCCGGGGTCTGCCGACCACCCGGCCGGAACCAACGGACCACGTCGATGCCAAGCGCCATCACGGCCAACGTCGCTCCGTGCGCGTCCGGCACATCAAGCTCACGCGCCCGCAGGCCCTGATCGATCTCGGCCCGGACGATCCGCTCCGTGCGGCGGCGTAGCTTCGCTACCTCGACGTAGTGCTGCCCGGAGAGGGCGCCGATCTCATACTGGGCGACACGGGCCAGGGCAAGGTGGCGGGCGTGCCACATGGTGAAGGCATAGGCGATCGCTCGGATCCGAGCGCTTGCGCCTTCCACACCGGTCGCTGCCGACCGGACGGCGGCCAACGACGCCTCATGGGCGATACGGCTCAGGTGGAACAAGAGCACTTCCTTCGACGGGTAGTGGATATACAAGGCAGCCGGGCTCATTGCTGCCCCGAGCGAGATCTCCCTCGTAGTGGTGGCATGAAAGCCACGGTCGGCGAAATGGTCGAGGGCCGACTGCAGCAGACGTCGCGACGCGTCGGGCTCGACGAAGGCCAGGAGGTCGTCGGTGGTCGGCATAGCCGGCTGTTTGGTGGCGATAGGGGCCATGTCGTGATCCTCTTCTGCGCCTGCTCGAAAGCCCACGTCCGGGCTACTTGGCACTGTGACGCCGTGATGCCGTTGACGCCGTGATGTCAGGACACTACGCTAAGCGAGCGCTTGCTCAGTTTAGGCACAACAACGACCCCGAGGGGAGACTCGACTGCGACGAACGGTGTTCGGCCCGGATCACGAGGAATTTCGGACCTCAGTGGCCAAGTTCGTCGAACGCACGATCCGGCCCCGTCACCAGGAATTCATCGACCGGAAACAGATCGATCGCGAGGTCTGGCTGGCCGCCGGCGCCCAGGGCCTCTTGGGCCTCGAGGTGCCGGAGGCTTTCGGGGGAAGCGCGGCCGGGGACTTCCGGTTCGGCGCCGTCTTCGGCGAGGAGTTGTCGAAATTGGCAGCGGCGATCGCCTCGAGCTTCGGCATTCACTGCGATATCGTCATGCCCTACCTGGTCGACCTGTGCACGGTCGACCAGAAGACTCGTTGGCTGCCCCGGTTCTGTAGCGGCGAGATCGTCACGGCCATCGGTATGACGGAACCGTCGGGAGGGTCAGACCTAGCCGCCCTCCGCTCTACTGCAATCCGGGACGGGTCGGACTGGATTATCAACGGTTCCAAGACGTTCATCACCAACGGTTGTTCTGCCGATCTCGTGATCATGGCGGCGCGCACCAACCCCGACGCGCGGGCCAAGGGCATCACCCTCTTCGCAGTGGAAGCGGGCACGCCGGGCTTCGAGCGTGGGCGCAAGCTCGACAAGGTCGGGCAGCCGGAGTCCGACACTGGCGAGCTCTTCTTCAACGACGTCCGGGTTCCGGCAGAGCACATCATCGGCGAGGTGGACCGGGGATTCATCTACATGATGGAGCGGTTGCCGCGCGAGCGCCTGGTGGCGGCAGTGTCCAACATTGCGCACGCAATGCAGATCCTTGGCGAGACTATCGCCTACGCCAAAGAGCGCCAGGCCTTCGGGCAGTCGATTGGCTCGTTCCAATACAACAAGTTCACGCTGGCCGACCTCGTTACCCGGATTGACGTCACCCAGGCTTACGTGGACGCGTGCATCACGGCGTTCGTCGCCGGCGAGTTAACGACGATCGATGCCGCAAAGGCCAAGTGGTGGTCGGCTCAGGTGCAGAACGACGTGATCGACGCCTGCGTGCAGCTGCACGGAGGGTACGGGTACATGCAAGAGTACCGAGTCGCCCGAGCGTGGATGGACGCCCGGGTCACGTCGATCTGGGCTGGTTCCAACGAAATCATGAAGGAGCTCATCGGCCGTGACCTCGGTCTGTGATGCTCTCGGGGATATTGATCTGACCTGATGAGTTCGGATTGATGGCGGTACCGAACCCTAATCTCCGAGTTCGAGAGCAGCTGCAGCGAGCGATACCGACTCCATAACTATGTCGGCTAATTGGCTCTGGCCTAGCGCCCGAGTTGCCCCAACCGTGCCGTGACCGATAGCCGGTACAAATCGCGAGTTGCGAGGCACCAGAGGTCGGTGACTCGATGTGATGAGCGGGACGACCGCGCCGATCAGCCGGCCTCGGGAGTAGGGATCCCGATCACCTGAGCGGCAGCCCCCGTGAGCACCGACTGGGCGGAGAGGTCGAGCAAGTGGCCCATTCGGCCCTGTTTGGTCATCAGGTAGCTGAGGTTCTCGGGCGTGGGCGAGGTCTCAAGCGGTATCCGACCGGTCAACTCGATTCCGAACCCGGACAACCCCTGGTACTTGTCCGGGTTGTTTGTCAGCAGTTGGATCCGGCGAACACCAAGATCGGCCAGGATGGCCGCACCGATTCCGTAATCCCGGCGGTCGACGGGCAATCCGAGCTGGAGGTTGGCGTCGACCGTATCGAGTCCGAGGCGATGCTGCAGTTCGTAGGCTCGGAGCTTGTGACCCAGGCCGATGCCGCGCCCCTCGTGACCCCGGAGGTAGACCAGCACGCCCCGGGCCGCCTCGCCGATCATGGCCAGCGCCTTGTCGAACTGCGGTCCGCAGTCGCAACGAAGGGACCCTACGAGATCACCTGTTAGGCACTCGCTGTGAACTCGTACGAGAACGTCGCCCCCGGAACGCACATCACCCATGACCAGCGCCAGGTGCTCCACGGCATCGTTCGTGGCTCGGTAGGCCAGGGCGTGAAACTTGCCCAATGCAGTGGGAATATCAGCCTCACCGGTGCGTGTCACCATGCGATCTGCGAGCTGTCGATGCCGGACCAGCGATGCGATAGAGATGATCGGCAAGCCGTGCCTGCGGGCAAACGCCGTCAGGTCGGGCGGGCGCATCATGCCCGTACGGTCGCTGGTGACGATTTCGCACAGCAAGGCAGCGGGAGCCAGTCCGGCCAGCTGGCACAGGTCGACGCCGGCCTCCGTGTGGCCTGCCCGCTTGAGCACGCCGCCGACACGCGCCCGTAGAGGCAGCACGTGCCCGGGTCGGGCGAGGAACCTCGGATCAGTAGTCTCGTCAGCCAGGGCCCGAGCGGTGGCGGCACGATCGGCGGCGCTGATGCCGGTCGACGTGCCCAACCGGTAATCCACGCTTACGAGGAATGCCGTGCCGTGCTTCTCGGTATTTTCCTCAACCATCAACGGCAGATCGAGTTGGGCGGCCCGCTCCTCGGTCACCGCGGTGCAGAGGAGGCCAGAGGTGTATTCCAGGAAGAACGCCACAGTCTCCGTCGTGGCGAATTGTGCGGCCATGACGAGGTCCCCCTCGTTCTCACGACTCTCGTCGTCCACGACGACGACAATCCCCCCGGTGCGGATCACATCGAGCGCTGCATCGATCCCGTCAACCTTCATATGCGGACTCCCCTCCAGCTACAGCTGGGCCAGCGTGCCCGCATAGTTATCGAGGGTCGCCAGGGTGGTGTCATCGTCTCCAGGGGCCACGACGAGGATGGCCCTCGTCACGCCGGCCTTTTCCAGGTCAGCCAGCTTGGCGGCGTCGTTGGGTGAGGCATAGGCGGTGACGGGGATGGTGCCGCGTCCTCGCTCATCGGCCAAGCGCTGGAGTTCGGCGATGCGGTCGGGTAGCTGATCTCCCACCCGCATGGCATTGGGCATCCACTCGTCGCCGTAGTCCACCACCAGCTCGAGGATC
>Ga0210400_10001611_pt1 | contig 22136 bp, 21 predicted proteins | sample IncBWH26MmetaG_FD_155456 | JGI IMG/M metagenome (GOLD analysis project Ga0210400, IMG submission 155456) | Forest soil microbial communities from Barre Woods Harvard Forest LTER site, Petersham, Massachusetts, United States - Inc-BW-H-26-M | ecosystem: Environmental > Terrestrial > Soil >...
CCGGACGCGAGCGACATCTCATGATGATGCCACTAAAGACACACGAGTGCTGTAGGCGTTGTGGGCGGCCAAGGGCTTTCGGACTTATCGCCGGGCGTGTGCTCGTGTAAAACGAGCTTGGCCGCCAGTAAATCGAGGGCTATCTAACCTGAGGGTCGTCATGCTGGTTGGCACGACATGTGATGCTCACGTTTTCGATGCTCCTCTCTGAAGTCGAACGGGACGGCCAAAATAGCTATCCGCACACCGCCGATCGTTACTGGATCGATCCAAAACTCCTTCCGTCGAGCCCATGCTACGAGCTGGCCCCGCGAGCCGTTTCACCGGCTCCGGAAGTTCAGTACCACTACAATGCAACGCTCCCTGCGCAGGGATTCTCACGCTTGGAGTTTACGACGGCGAACCAAAAAAAGATTTCACGCAAAGTCGCAAAGTACGCAAAGGAAACGAAAACCCGCTTCGAGCTACAAGGTGAATCGCAACCCGACCGGTGCCTGGCGCCCTTCGCGAAACTCCTTCGCGGATCGTCAGCCTGAGTTAGGCGAGCGCCATCTTGTACAATGCGACGAGCTTGCCCCAGGCTCGCTCCGCGTCCGGCTTGCTGTAGACCGGATTGCCGTTCTGAAGGGGCATATCCGGCACGCACCAGCCGTGAATGGATCCCGCATATACTTCGATTTCAGCAGAACCGTTCGCCGCAGCGAAAGCTTCCTTCAGCTTGTCTTTTGCATCCGGCTGCTGCTTGTCGTCGCTTGCCGCGACGCCGAAATACATCTGAGCCTTGATCTTGGGCGCCAGCAGGTGCGGGCTACTGGGTTGGTTGCTGACCAAGCCGCCGCCGTGGAACGACGCGCCCGCGCCAATGCGATCGGGCACGGTAGCGGCGGTCCTCATGACCAGCGCCCCGCCCATGCAGTAACCCTGGGTGCCGATTTTCTTCGACTTGTTCACTTCTTTCTGCGCGTCGAGGAAGGCGACGTAGGCAACCGCGTCCTTCTCCGCGTTGCCCGGCGCGCCCACCGACGCCATCAGAGGACGGATCTTCGGTAGCTCGGTCTGAAAGTCGATCTTCGAAGCATCCGTGTAAGGATTTTTCGCGACGCGATAAAACGGATTCGGCACGAGCACCGAATACCCGTCAGCGGCAAGCCGTTTCGCCATTTCGCGCATTGAGGGGCGCAAGCCAAATGCGTCGGTCCAGATCAGTACGGCCGGATAGGAACCGGACGCGGGATGAATAAAGGCGGCATCGCAGGTGCCGTCAGGGGTCTTGATTTCGACGTCGGTCTCAACGACCGGCAACGCCGCTCCCGACGCCGAACTGGCAGCAACGGCCAGACCTACGGCTACGGATGAAGATACAAACTCGCGGCGGCCCACTTCGCCCGTGGACGCGTCTTTCATCTTACGGTCATGCTGATGGTCGCTCATGGCTTTCTCCTCTCTGAAAGTGTATCTCTTTTGACCGCTCTTGACTGCTCGTTGAAAGTTTCCAGTCAGCGCACCATTTCCACCCGAGCCTGATTCCGATATAATCCAGGTCATCCTAAGGAGAGCGATCCAATGACCAATCGACGTTCCTTTCTTGCCGCGCTCGGCGCCGGGTGCGCTGTAGCGGGCAAATCATTCGCGCAGGCCCAACGCGGCCAGCTTTTCTCGACTGTGGAAACGACTTCCGGCAAAGTGCAAGGGATCGGCAATACCGGGATCAAAGAATTCAAAGGAATCCCGTACGGTGCGCCCACCGGCGGAAAGAATCGCTACATGCCGCCGCAAAAACCCGCCGCGTGGACCGGAGTCCGCGAGTGTTTCGGCCATGGACAAATCTGCCCGCAAACGTTGGCGAGCTTGAACAGCGATTACGCGATGCTCATCCAGTGGGATCTGCACGTCGGCGGAATGGGCGAGGATTGCCTTTCGCTGAACGTCTGGACGCCGGGCGTGAACGACGGGGCAAAGCGCGCGGTTCTGGTCTCTTTCCACGGCGGCGGCTTCGCCACAGGCTCGGGAAACGGGCCGCAGTATGACGGCGCGCAACTGGCTAAGTTCGGCGACGTGGTGATCGTCACGGTGAACCATCGCCTGGCAAGTTTCGGCTATCTACATTTGGCCGATCTGGGCGCGCCTCCGGAGTTCGCGCACGCAGGAGTGGTGGGCATGATGGACCTGGTCGCGTCACTCGAATGGGTGCGCGACAACATCGAGAAGTTCGGGGGCGATCCGGCGAAGGTGATGATTTTCGGCCAGTCGGGAGGAGGAGCCAAGACCTCGACTATGCTGGCGATGCCTTCCGCCAAGGGTTTGTTCCGCAGCGCGGGCGTGCAGAGCGGATCGACCATTCGTTCGGCGACGCGTGAAGCGGGCACGAAATCGGCAGAGGCGCTGCTGGCGAAGCTCGGGATTGCCAAGGGAAATATCGCCGCCATTCAGAAAGTTTCATGGCAGGAGATTCTGGAGGCGCAGACTTCGCTGGGCGCGACGGCGGCCTTTACACCGGTGGTCGATGGTACCGTGCTGCCGCATAACCCATTCGATCCCGCAGCGCCACCCGAATCGGCGGACGTGCCCGTCATCATCTCCACGACGCTTGAGGACGCGGCGCTCGGACTGACCAACTTCGATTTGACCGAGGAAGGTCTGCGCAGCATGATGAACGAACGCTACGGCCCGAAAGCCGAGCCGATGCTGGCAATGTATCGCAGCCGATATCCGCACAAGTCTCCGTTCCTGATTCAGGCGCAGATCGCGACCGATGCAGGCGGCCGGCGCAACGCCACCCTTCAAGCGGAGCGCAAGTCCGCCTTGGGTAAGGCTCCCGCGTACCTGTATTTGTGGGCGTTTGAGAGCGCCGGGTTCGGCGGGAAATTCGGCGCGGTGCACGGAACCGACGTGTCGGCCTCGTTTTACAACTTCCGCGACGGCGTGGGCGGGACCGGCTCGCCTCAGGAAAGGGCGTTGTGGGAACGTTTCGCGGCGGCGTGGATTTCGCTGGCCAAGACGGGCAATCCGAATAACCCGAAAATTCCGAACTGGCCGGGTTACGATGCCGAGCGGCGCGCGACCATGATTTTCGATAATGAGACGCGGGTGGAGAACGATCCTCGCGGGGAGATGCGGAAGTTCTGGCAGGAAATGCCGGCGCCCGGATCGCGCCGCGGCTAAGCTCGATCGTCCCCGGAGCCAGAAGCCTGATTGAGCGGTTTTACGCGGTACCGCCTATTGGCCGCCAGCGCTACAATCGATCTTGGGTTTGGCGATCCTGCGGCTGGTCCTCGTCTGTCATTCTCTCGCTGCGTTCGCGCAGTCGGTATTTGCCGGACAATTTCTTTCCGGCATTGACGGCCCGGTCAAGTTTCACGAATGGACCGGGTGGATCGCCCTGGCAATCTCTGTACTCCAAGTCATCGTCGTATCCGCGCTGATGCGATCGCGCGTGACTTCGCTGTGGCTTCTTTTCGGCAGCGTCTTCCTGTTGCTCGGCGAGGCTCTGCAAATTGGCACTGGCTATGGCCGATTTCTCAACGTGCACATTCCGCTCGGAGTCATCGTGTTTGGCGTGGCCACATGGCAAACGATCTCGGTATTTCTTAAACGCTCCGGCGGTCCCCGGAAATGAAGCTTAGCCGTCGCGAGATGTTGCGCTACGCGCGAACTGGCTTGCTGTTACCCGCGATCGAATCCAGTTGCGTGCGTCCTCGGCCGGAGGCTCGACTCCTCCCAAGCCTCGCGCCACTGCCGCAGCCATTCCAGGTTCCCTTGCCGATGATTCCGCTCTTGAAACCGGTTCGCACGGATTCGAACACTGATTTCTACGAAGTCACCGCCCGCCCAGCCAGCGTACGGATTCTGCCCGCGATGGACACGGGAATCTGGGGATACAACGGGATGTTTCCCGGGCCGACCATCGAGGCGCGTGTTGGCCGCCGGGTCTCGTTGCAACTTCGAAATGCACTGAACGTGCCGATCGTGAACCACTTGCATGGCGGCCGCACTGCACCGGAGAGCGACGGATATCCCACCGATCTCGTTCTGCCCGCCGGCGACTTTCCCCAATCCCACATGCATGACCCGATGGCGCGGGCCGTTGAACGCGAGCGCGAATACGTCTACACCAACGATCAACGCGCGGCAACCCTTTGGTATCACGATCATCGTATGGACTTCACGGGTCCACAGGTCTGGCGAGGCTTGGCAGGGTTTTACATCCTTCGCGATACCGAAGAAGAGCGCCTGCCGCTGCCGCACGGTGATAAAGAAATCTCCCTCCTGATTTGCGATCGGTCTTTCGATTCGGATGGGTCGTTCCGGTATCCGGCGCTCGATCCTTCGTTGCGAGATGCGCCTGGAGTCGACGCCCAGTACATGGGTGGCGTGCTCGGCGACGTGATTCTGGTGAATGGCGCACCGTGGCCGAGATTGGAAGTCGCCAACGTCAAATATCGTTTTCGGATCTTGAATGCATCCAACGCGCGTAGATATGACTTGGCGCTCGATCCCGTGGCGCCCCTCGTCCAGATCGGCAGCGATGGAGGATTGCTCGCCGCGCCGGTCTCGCATCGTACGCTGCGAATCGCACCAGCCGAGCGCTTTGACGTAATCGTGGACTTCTCCAAATTCAAGCTTGGATCGAAGATAACTCTCCTCAACAAGGCGGATGACGGACGTGCGGGTCAGGTCATGCAATTCGATGTCATTCGAAGCGAGCGTGATGAAAGCGACGTGCCAGCCAAACTCTCCGATGTTGCGTTCGCCAAGCCGGAAGAAGCGATGATGGTTCGCGATTTCGATTTCAGTTATCAGCGCGGCACCCATGGCTGGAGAATCAACGGCCAGCCGTTCGATCCCGCGCGCATGGAGGCGCGGCCCAAGCTGAATACCACCGAAATCTGGCGGCTGCATACGGATTTCAGCCATCCGCTGCACCTGCATCTGGTGCACTTCCAGGTTCTCTCGCACAGCGGCAGACCGGGTCCGTATGACGCGGGTTGGAAAGACACCATTGATCTCGGTCCTGGACAGACCGCGAATATTCTGGTTCGATTTGCAGGGTATCGCGGACGGTACGTGTTCCATTGCCATAACCTGGAGCACGAGGACATGGGCATGATGGCGAACTTCGAGGTGATTTGAGGGGATGCTGCATCGCTACGTCCTGATCGTCGCCGTGTTCGCGCTGGCCGTAATCGTATCCGGAGCATTTATCACCAGCACCGAAGTCGCGGCGCGACAGTCCCAGTCCGTAGTGCCCGCAGGCATTAATGAAGGGCCACATCTCGCGCTATCCGTCGCGTTAGTCTTGCTTACCCTGGGTCTCGCGGCGTGGACGTCGTTTGTCCCGATTCCCGCAGTGATGCGATTCTTGGCGTGGATCGCTTTCGTAGCGCCCATCATAGATGCAGCCGCGGGATGGCATGTCGGTCCCGTTTCACCATTACGCGGAATGTTCCATGCTTCGGTGGCGCCCTTGTTTGTGTCAATCGTCGCTGCGATTGCGGTCCTTACTTCTTCGGGCTGGAATCGCAAGACGGAACCTATCGATTCCGGCGAGTGGCCTTTACTGCGGCCTCTCGCTTTGGCGACTCCACCGGCGGCGTTTCTTCAGATCGTGCTGGGCGCGGCCTATCGGCATGAAGTGACCGGCGTCATGCCGCACATGGCGGGCGCGATGGTAGTAGTGCTGATGACGTTGGTAGTCTCGGCGCTGGTCTTACAAAATTTCCCCGAGCCCACATCGATGCGCCGCGCCGCGACCGCGCTGATCTCCATCATTGTGGTGCAAGTGTGCTTGGGAATCGCGGCATTCCTGATGCTTGTGCTGAATACCGCCGGCACCGTCGCCTTCGTTCTGGTGACCGTCGGACACGCCACGATTGGCGCCTTGACTCTCGCGGCCAGCATGGTCATGGCGATGCAGGTCGGGCGAGGCATCCGCCGCAAAGCGTCGGCAGTGGGGCAGGTCCCCGACCTGCCAAGCTAGTTTTTAACAAGCTCCGCCGTCCTATGCGGGACCGGCCGTTCGAAATAAGCGATCCATCGCCCCGCCGAGAGTATCCCGACCCACAGCACGATCGAGATGCAGGCAGCTACCTTCGCGACGCGTGGGACCGTGGGAAGCGCATCCAGTGCAGTAGTGTTCCCATACACGCTCTTACGAAAGACCAGCGCATGAACGCCCACCAGCACCAGAAAAGTGAGCTTCAGATGAAAGTACGGATTGTCGTAATAGGTTTCGAGCTTGGCTCCCGCCAGAAGAATGCCGCAGCTGATCATGATCACGAAGCCGATCCACTTCCAGATCCGCGTCTGCCGCACCATGTCGGTGATGGACACGCTCTTCATCGCCCAACCCAGCAGGCGGAGGTCCGTCATCAGGATCATGCCGCCAAAAATCGCGATGGACGTCAGGTGCAGCGACAACACGATGGGATAGGGCAGCCCCGACTCACGTAAGGCCGTAAAAAACTCCGTATCCTGGACCGCTCGACTCAATTCCGCAGCAGACATTCCTGAGGTTCCAGTCTCTAAGTAAAAGCGTAAAACAACCCGGCAAACACAATCGAAATCCACAGCAGCAGGGAAACCATCGCCACCGCTCCGCCGACCAGCAGCGAAGGATTAGACTGCGCCACTTTGCGGTGAATGGTGTAGTTATAGATGACCGCCACCACCAGAGCAATGCATTTGTATCGAAACGCCGGATTGAAGTAGTAGCGCAGCGGGTCGGTGGTCCAGATCACGATACCCGACGTGATCACGATGATGAGGCCAGTCAAGGTCCACATCGAAGTGTCCTTAAGCAGCTGCGCCGGGGTCTGACGCCGCATGGCCAGCCCGAGCATCCGGAAATCCACTAGCGCAATGGTGCCTACCGACATCGTGAACATCGCGATGTGAATACATTCAAACAACGGGAACGACCACTCATTGTTGTTGAGGGGGTTGGTCGCGGGGTCAAACGCAATCTGAAGCACGGTCGTGGCCTTTGTTGGGACAGCGCGACGGAGAGACTGGGTCCCACAGCCACGCAAGTCGCGATGCTACCACAAAACCGGCCACTAAGATCGGACTTCGCGGACGCGGCGCACGGCTGGCGAGGCGGCAAACGATTCGCGCAGAAGCTCATTCTGAGGAAAGGAAGCAATCAGTTCGTCGACGATTGCCGCGGCGCGGACGCGATGCAGTTCGGCGCGCTCCGGATCGCCGGCCGCGCGATAGCAATCCGATGCGGTCAACTCGATTCGCCAGGCGATCATGGGAACCTTGGAGGGTAACGCGGCCAGCGCATTCTCCGCAAAACCACAGGCGCGGTCGCATTCCGAGTCGTGCAGGGCCAGAAGTCCGTTCAGCTCCCATGCGACGGCATTCAAGCCCGGGTCGGCAGCCGAAGTCGCGGATTCGAAAAAGACCGTCGCGGCTTGTTTGGCGCGCGCGCTGTCGCCCTTCGCGAGCCACGTCTGCGTGACTCCAAGCTGAGCCATCAACCGCCAGTACCAATCCAGAAAGAAGCGTGCGTGAACCGGCGCTTCAATCACACTGGAGAATCGCTCCCCAGCCGAATCCGTCGAACCCGATTCCAGATCGGCGAAGCCTGCGGTGACGGTCGCCATCGTGCGGACCTGACCGGCAGGTTCATCGATGCGATCGTGAATCAATTCGCGCGCAAGGGTGCTCGCGCCGGAAATGTCGCCGCACTGAAACCGGACCCACGCCAGATTTGCTTGAAAGATTCCGAGCCAGGGAGCGTTGCGATTTTTTCCGGCGACGTCCAGCGCCGTGTTCAATACCTGCAACAGTTCTCCCCATCGCCCCAATTGGAGCAGGGCCTGGGCCAGCGACGAATGGGCAGAGAGATATACCGTCAGGTTGTCATTCTCGATGGATTTAGGAATTCCAGCCTTGGCGGTCTCATAAGCGCCCTGGTAGTCGCCGCGAATGCACTGGACATGCGCGTAGAGAATTTCATAGTAGGCGGGGACGGCGTCGTTTTGGCGGATAGTTTCGCGCGCGGCGTCGCAGATTTCGGCATCCTCTTTGCGCCAGCCATGAGTAATGATCCTCCAGCAGGCGAGCAACATTTCGGCGCGGGCCTGAAGCAGCGGATCGTCCTGCGTCCGGCTCAACTCCGCGGCCCGCTCGCACACCGCGATGCAGCGGTCCGGATCCATGAACGCCAAAGCTCGCGCCAGCCGGGTGAGCGAGTTCACCTGGGCCGCGACGAATCCGAACTGCGCGGCGTGTTCCACCACAGCGCGATCCACGTCGGCCGATTGCAGCATCTCGCCTTGCGCATACAGGGCGTCGCTGATGCGCTCCAGAATCTTGATCCTCAGATCGTGCGCGGCTTCAGCCGGGATGTGCACCAGCAGGTCGAGCGCGTGACGCAGCAGGCGAATGGAATCGTCATGCGCATAGCGGCGCTGCGCGTTGGCTGCCGTTAGAATCAAGTAGCGAACCGCGCGCGCGTAACTGCGGGCCTCCTCAAAATGCAACGCCAGCTCGGAAGCCAGCGCCTGCTCCGCTGAGGACCACAGCGCTTCCATGCTTTCGGCCAGGCGGGCGTGCAGACGGCGGCGCTGGGTGGCGGGCATTTGCGCGTACAGCACCTCTCGATAAAGAGCGTGTTTGAATTCGTATTGCGGAGATTCCGAGCCGTCAGCCAGTTCCTGGATTCCCGCGCACTTCAGGAATTGCTGGCGCGCGACCAGGCTTTCGCAAACTTGCTCGATCTCGCCAGCGTTGCGTTCGAGTGTCGCGCCCACCGCCCACGCGGAAAATCGTTGGCCCGCGACGCTGGCTGCGGAGAGGAGGCTCCGCTCCTCCGGCGCCAGGCGCTCGGCCTGAATTTCGAGCAGTTGCTGGAGCGTCTGGGGCACGCCCGGATCCAGGCGCGCGAACGGAACAGTCAACGTCCACCCTCCGTCCCCGGCGGCGAGCAGACCTTTCTGCCGCATCTGATCGACCAGGGCGACCATGAACATCGGGTTCCCATCGGAACGCCGGTGAATGGTCACCGCCAGGAGTCGCGGCAGATCGGTATCGGGAAACTCCGTCGACAGGAAACGCTCCACTTGCAATTCCGTGAACGGCTCCACACTCATTTCGTGGCACAAGCGATGCACCAGCAAGTCCTGCTTGAGCTGTTTAAGGGGACTGTTGGAGAGGATGACGTCCACCGGGCGATAGGTAGCGACCAGCATCACCCGAGCTGGGTTCCGGCGGCGCGCCAGGGCGGAGATCAAGTCGAGCGTCGAATCGTCGACCCATTGCAGATCCTCCAGTACCAAGGCCAGCGGCTGGGCGGCAGATAGGCGCTCTAAAGCTTCGCAAATTTCCCGCAGCATCCGTTCACGCGTGGCGCCCAGGATCTCCTGCTGCAGCGACTGGCGCTGCTCGTCCCGGATGGTCGAAGGAAACTGGACCAGCCATGTGGGGGCGTGGGCGGCGAGGATGCGGAGCACTGGCTCGCTGCCCTCCCCGGCGATCAACTGGCCTACCGCCTCGAGTACGGGATAATAACTCTCCCTGCCGCCGAACCCCTCCACGCACTGACCCCGCGCGATGCGGACACCGGCGGCGCGCAGCGATTCCTGCTCGAACGCATCCAGCAAAGTGGTCTTGCCGATGCCGCTTTCTCCTGTGATGAAGACCACTTGACGCTGGCCGCTTAGAGCGGCGTTCAGCCGCTGGTTCAACTCGGCCAGCGGAGCTTCCCGGCCGACGAGTGGTGCGGTCGATTCGACAGGCCTGCGGATTGGGCCGGCGGGCGACTCGTCGCTTACCGGAGCGATAAAACGGTAACCGCGCTTGGGCAGCGTCTCGATGAAGGCCGGATGACTCGGCGGATCGCCCAGAGCTTTGCGAATCTCAAGAATGTATTTGCGCAGGATTTCGGGCTGGACGAAGGTTTCCGGCCAAACGGCATCCAGCAGCTCCTGCTGTGTGATCAGCCGGCCGGCGTTCTCCACCAGGTAGCACAGCACGTCAAACACCTTTGGTGCCATGGAGATACGGGTTTGCGCGCGCCATAGGCACTGGTTGGCCGGATCGAGCCGGAACGCGGCGAATAGCTTTGGCGTGGACATCAAGCTCAACAGGCATTGTACAGGCACACGAACTTCACGAGAACTCCACGAAACATTCACGCCTTTGGGGGCTATCCGGTTTAAGCTTTCAAGGAAGATAGAAGCGGTCGCAAAGCGGAAGTCGGAGGAACCGGCAAGGGTTTGCGATTCTGGAAACTGGTTTCACGCCACCGGAGATTCAGAATCGCGTCGGAGGAAACTCCTTGCCGGAGTAAAACGCGAGTGATCGGCAATGTTGGCTGACGTGAACGAGAGCGGCGGAACTGAGGTCCGCCGCTTCCGCTTGTGGCAGGCACTCGGAGGAAGATACCCGCCAAGGGAATTATATACCCTTCTGCCGCCGTTTTCACCGGGGCATCGTGAACGGGACGACGCAACCCCGGATTTTGAAATCGCTCGGCACCTATTCATCCACCAGATCTTCGATCGGTCAGCCCGAGAAGACCGGTTGTCTATTAACGTGGGAACACACCTGTTAATGCCGTGCAACACGCTCACTCTCGCGTGAGCTGGATCTTGCTCCAAGGCGCCTACGGGAATAAATAGGGCCGCGAAGGGGTACAGCCCTTCGAAGGAAATTCGCAAGATGAAAATCTCGGCTTACATTCTTATGATGACCAGTCTGTGCTTCGCTCAAGTCGAGCCGAACGCGGGCCAGTGGAAGACTTGGGTAGTCAACGGCGGCAACTTTCAGCGATCTCCAGCACCGCCCGCTCCCGATGCAACTGCTACCGAATTGCAGCAAGTGAAGCAGAGCATCGCGATGCGCGATCAACCGACGCTCGCCTCGATCCATTATTGGGATGCTGGCTCACCCGGTTACCGGTGGATGCAGATCACGGTTCAATCCGTGGTGAGCGCCGGCCTACCCACCACCATGCAAACGCGCGCTCTGGCGCTGGTCGCGGCCGCTATTTCGGACGGCATGGTGGCTGCCTGGGATTCGAAATACGCCTACAACCGCAAGCATCCGAGCGACATGGATGCAACCGTCGCGCCAGTGGTCGCCGTCCCGCAAAGTCCGTCGTATCCATCCGAGCACGCCGTTGCCGCCGCCGCAGCAGCTACCGTCCTCAGCTACTTAATTCCCAGCCAGGCCGCGACCTTCGCCAGTATGGCGACGCAAGCCGCCAACTCGCGAATGATCGCGGGCGTTGCGTTTCCAAGCGACGTAAGCGCGGGACTTGTTCTGGGACAAGCCGTCGGCCAGGCAGTCATCGGTTACGCGAAAGGGGATGGCTCGGATCAAGTGTTCACCGGTTCCTATCCGCCCACGCCAGGCGTCTGGGGCAGCGCGAATCCGGTCACGCCTCTGGCTGGAGCCTGGAGGCCGTGGGTGTTGAACGGCGGTGGCGATCTGCGGCCCGTGGCTCCGCCCCCGTTTGGGTCCGATGCCGCGAACACGCAGTATGCCGCGGACAAGAATCTCAATCGCACCAACACGACGAATCACCTGGCGTGGTTCTGGCAGCCCGGATTCTTCCAGCCCTGGATACAGCAACTGGACCTGGAGATCTTCCAGAATCATCTGGACACCAATCCGCCGCGCGCCGCACGAGCTTACGCCTATGCGACCATCGCACAACACGACGCGACGCTCGCCTGCTGGGACGCCAAGTATGCGTACCTCGAACTGCGTCCTCCGCAGGCGGACTCGACCATCGTGTCCCTGTTCGCACTGCCGCAGCATCCCGGATATCCCTCCGGCCATGCTTGCGCATCGGGCGCGTCGGCAGCGGCGTTGTCGTTCCTGTTTCCAGCCGACGCGCAACTCTTCGCCGCCATGGCCAATGACGCGGGCACGTCCACATTCGACGCCTTGATCCACACGCAGCTCGATGTGAGCCAGGGACTCGCGCTCGGAACGGGCGTCGGTCAGAAGGCCGTTCTGCGAGCTCAGTCCGATGGCGCGAATTAATGGAGTTTGGATCACGGACGCGGCGCGCTAAGCACAAGCGCAGACATTTCTTTCCAGGCGGTTTCATCCTTGCCGATAGTTAGCCGGTTGCCGGCGCGAATCAGTGGCAGCCGGAGCAATGCCGGGTCCTGCTCGATCTTTGCCTGCAGACCGGAATCAGTGAGCTTGAGATATTGAAGTCCCGCGTCAATATAGGACTTGCCTTCGCGATCCAGTAATTCATGCAGTCCGAAGCGGTCGATGAATCTCCTGATTTCGCCTGGAGCCATCGGCCGCTGACCTAGATCCACAAACTGGATGGGAACGCGGCGCTCTCTAAAGAATCGCTCCGCGGCGCGGGTCGCCTGCGATTTTTTCAGGCCGAAGATCTGGACGTTCGACATATATTGCCATTCTTGCAAAGCTCGCGCGAGCCAGCCGCGCATTTGGCAAACTAGATCCATGCGTTACCTTGAAGAGCTCGCGGTGGGCGAGCGAATCGTGTCGCCGCCGGCTCAGGTCACTCAGGACGAGATTCTCGATTTCGCTCGCCGTTTTGATCCGCAGACGATGCATCTGGACCCCGAGGCTGCCGCTCTTGGACCGCTGCAGGGGATTTCCGCAAGCGGCTGGCATACCGCAGCCATCGTGATGCGCCTGATCGTCGACGCGAAGCCGTTCGGCGGAGGTCCGGTGCTCGGGCTGGGCGTCGACGAGTTGCGATGGCCGAATCCGGTCAGACCCGGCGACACGATTATCGCTGAGATTGAAGTGGTTGCCATTACCCCGTCGCGTTCCAAGCCGACCCACGGCGTGGTCCGTGTCCACATCACCGCGCGAAATCAGAAAGGCGACGTGGTTCTGAGCATGTTTCCCAACCTGTGGGTTCCCCGGCGCGACGCATTATAGTCCGAAAATTTCAATCTCACGGAAAATGCCAGCCTCTTTTCCGTAGTTGTCAGTTTCCGATGCGCCAACTTTACATGAAAATTGGGCACGGAGCGACTGAATTTCGCTGATTACGTCGCTTCCAACCCGCCTCGCTTCAGCCCCATGCGTCAGCTTGGGGCTATCGCTATGCGCGCGCTAAGCCCCAAGCTGACGCATGGGGCTGTCCATGTGGACGCAAAGGACGCCAAGAGTTTTCTTTGCGCGGCTTAACGCCTTGGCGTCTTTGCGTGAACATTGCCTTTTACCGAATTTGCAATGAACTTTTGATTCACCACACTAGTCGTTGTTTCCGGTGACCGCTTTGGGACCGTCTTTGGGCACCTCGCCACCCTGCGGACGAGTCCCCTTCGCCTTCCACTCGCGAAGTTCCGAAAAGCCTCGAGCGGTTTCATCGGGTGTGATGGCGCAGTGGCCATCGTGCTTGACGAACTGCTGCACGTACAGGTTCGATGCACCCGCCTGCTCGATGGTCGAACTGTAGGCATTGGGGATCCACACCGGCACCAGCGGATCGTAGCTGGTGTGGATCGCCAGCATCGGATTCTTAATGTGCCCGGTAGGTGTATAGTAGCTCCGCATGTAGGCCTGCGCCTTCGGATCGGCCGCATAGCGCGCGATTTCCGAGTTGACCTTGTTGTCGTCCAGCGTTCCGTTGTAAATCACGTTGCGATTGTCGAAAGGATTGCCGCCCGCGCGCTCGGTTAGTTCTTTGAGCATGTAGGCGATGAACGCAGTAGTGGAGGCCAGATCGCGGTTGCTCTTCAAATTGCTGTCGCGAAATTTTCGTAGCGCCGCGGCTTTTTCGGGCGCTGCATCGAGCGTTTGCTCGATCTTGTTCTGCAGCTCGCGATTGTTCACGAAATCCTTGGGGATCTTGGTCGGCTCCGGCAGCACGCCGGGAAAATAGTAGTTGAACAGCACGTAGCTGTCGAAGGCGCCGCGCGCCATGAACCAGTCCGTAGCAGCCAGCGGTCCGCACAGGGGAAGCGCGGCATCGTAGGTGGTGGGATGCGTCTCCATCAGCATCATAGTCAGGAATCCACCCATGGAATGACCCGTAATAAACGTCTCCTTGGGCTTTCCGTATTTCTTGACAAAGTAGCGCCGCAGATTTTCCGTGTCGGTGACAGCCTGCTCCACCGCCCACCCTCCTGCCGCGTACCCGGATTGGACCACTGCGAATCCCTGGTCGACAAATACCTGCAGGACGGGTGAAAGCTTCGGGTCATTATACTTCACCGGCTGCGCTGCGTAGCCGTGGCAGTACACCACCAGGCCGCGGTTCCAATTTTCAGGAACATCGATCCGAAACGCTGCGCCGCTGATTGCGCCGGTTTCCATCTTGGGAGCCGCCATCGACAAAGCGGCGGAAGCGAGGGCGGAAGCAAGAATGATAGCGAGGGTTTTCATCTTCCGATGAAGGTAGTCGATCCGGGGGGCGATGTCAACTTGCGACGATATTTGGACGAGGCAGCGAATTCGAAAAATCGTTTACAGTTCCAAATGGCGGAGAGGGGGAGATTCGAACTCCCGGAACCCGTAAAGGTTCAACGGTTTTCGAGACCGCCGCAATCGACCACTCTGCCACCTCTCCGCGATCGCAACCATTTTAGCACGTCCCTAATACGTTCCAAGTTCTAGTGATGGGTCAATTTCGGTGACTGCGTCACTTCCAACCTCGCTTCGATTGGGCCTATTCACAAAGGAGATGCCGGGCAGAGACCAGCGGAGAATCAGGCCGTTCCATCAATCGGAGCCCGCCCCCGGAACAGGAAGAAGTGGTGGCCACACAGACAGCAGCGGTAGGGGAGAAGGATCCACAGGAAGGCTTTCTCGATGGCGTTCCGGACGCCTACTCCTCTGAATTCGACCGACCTACAGAACGGACAATGAGTGGACAACATCGGTTACAGTGGCCTCATTTCTAGACATCAGTTTTTGCGGCACTGCCCGTCGCAGGTGGGCGGCTGGTCCGGAACGACGGCGCGGAGTCACCCGTCTTAAGTACGTTGCCGCGGCTGACAGAGGCGCGGCTGGCCTCGCGCGCGGCCTTGATCTGTTCCGGAGTCCTCAGGTCAGGCTCGGAGAGCCGTACCCGTTCTTTTGCGCGCGAAACCTGGCGCTTATGCCGCTTCGCTAATCTCTTGTCCATGCCCGCTCCACCTGCAGATTACTCTTTTGAAAGCATGGGCGCAATAGACCTGAGGGAGTATTGACGGCTGCGTCGGCTCTGATCACTGACCGCAAAAAACCATCTCTTTCTGAATATGACGAGCGTGGGCCGAGATGCTCACATAGGGTATCCCCAGGAATGAGCGCATGGCTACCGCGTCGATCTCCAGACAATTGCATTTTTGCGTTTTCACCCTTGCCATCAGGCGTTTGAGCGCTATTTCGAGCATGCTCTGCCTGTTGAAACCAAAGGCTATCGTCCGGATCTTCCCGGCCATGAAGAAAAACGACCATCCGGCATTTGTGAGATTCTGTTCGAGCTGCTTCGCGTTCGAAGTGCCGGTGACCGTGGTCCACCCGACGCCGTTTGAGTCGCTCTCCAGCCGCATAGTTTGCGGAATGGGCGCGCTCGTCGCGATCAGGATCAGGCCGGGGGCGATTCTAGGTTCCCTATCTTGAAGCGTCGCGGGCGCCACAAAAGTCAGAAGCTCGGCTGGCTCCCGGATTGCGCCTTCGCCGGACATAGCAACTCCTTTATTTGTGGTGGCCTAAGAAAGAAGGGATCCGATCGCCGGACTTAGTTCAGACGATCGAACGAGTGGGCGGAAAGCGCCCAGACATTCACTATTATCAGTTAAGTACAGTTGATTGTCAATCCAACGTGTGGCAGAATTGGAGTGTACCTTCACTCACGTTGGTTAATTTTCGGCGAGGACCGCAGTGGACGTCTCTTTAGTGATAAAACAGCGTTTGAGTGAGCTTGGACTCGATCAGAGGGATCTGGCTGCCGCCACTCAGGTCACCGAATCCTACGTCTCTCAGCTCCTGACCCGGAAGAAGGCTCCGCCGGCGCCGGGGCGCACCGACCTCTACGACAAGATGGGCGAATTCTTGAAGCTCCCTTCCGGGGAGCTTTCCAGACTCGCCGAGTTGCAGCGTCAGGAGGAGTTGAAGAAGCGGGTGGTCGAGCCGCCCCGCCCTCTGTTCAAAGAGTGCCGCGATTTGATTCTTCGCAAATGCGAGCCGGAACGGCAGATGGAAGTTCGCCGAATTTTCGAGAAAGAGCCCTTCGGAGAGCTCGAACGCCTGGTCACCCAGAAGCTGCTGGACGTCGCCCAGGGCGTGGCCAAGGCGGAATTGGGCAGCGAGGACTGGCTGCGGTTGATGGCGCAACTCAGCGATCGCAGCCATGAGCAAATGCGCGTGGCAATTCTGGAATTCCTGGACACGGAGGTTCTCAGTGTCTCGGTGGAAGGTTGCGTCTCCTTCCTAGATCCCATGATCGATTCCTGGGATATCGATCTCAAGACTTTCAGCATGGAAGTGGTCCTGAATCGCTGGCTGGCGCCGGGTGGACTGAAACGATTTGAGTTTGTTGAGCAGGAGCCGCCACCCGCCTTCGCCATCGAGCCGGGTTTTGAACGATTCCTTCTGGACAACACGCTGAGCGGAGACGCCACCGAGGAGGAAATCGAGTTTCTGAAGGCATTGAAGTTCGAGAGGCGACGGCCTCTTCCTATCTACTACTACCGGGAACTGCAAAACCTAAGGGATCCGCTGCATTTCGCTCCCGCCGGGCAACCACCGGATTGATCGACCAGGAAGAACCTGAGTCGAGCAAGGGAATATCTTATGGAACCAATGTCTAAAGTTCGCAACATCGCGTTTGTCGGCGACCATTTACCGCGCAAGTGCGGCATCGCCACGTTCACGTCGGACCTGCTGGCGGCCGTCGCAGCCGCGCATCCGCAAAACCAGTGTTTCTGTGTGTCAGTGAACGACACCAAGGGCGGATACGATTATCCCGAAGTGGTCCGTTTCGAGATTGAGGAGCAGGACTTGTCGTCCTACCTTCGCGCTGCCGACTTCCTCAACATCAGCAACGTGGACATCGTTTGTCTACAGCACGAATTCGGCATCTATGGCGGGCCCGCGGGCGGTCACATACTGGCGTTCCTGCGCGAATTGAGAATGCCGGTAGTCACCACGCTACACACGGTTCTTCGTGAACCGAGATCCGACCAACGGCGCGTGATGAGGGAGTTGATCTCGCTCTCGACGCGAGTGGTGGTCATGGCGGAGAGCGGACGGAAAATGCTGCAGGACATCTACGAAGCGCCACCAGAGAAAATCGATTTGATCGCGCACGGCATTCCCGACGTGGGGTTCGTCGATCCGACCTATTTCAAAGACCAGTTCGGCGTGGAAGGAAAGGTGGTGCTGCTCACCTTCGGACTGCTCTCGCCAAACAAGGGAATCGAATACGCGCTCAACGCTCTGCCGGCCATTCTGGCGGAATTTCCGGACGTCGTATACATTGTGCTGGGCGCCACCCACCCCAACGAGCTGCGGGAGCACGGCGAAGCCTACCGGGTCAGCCTGGAGATGTTGGCCCAGAAGAATAAAATCGACAAGAACGTCATCTTCTACAACGATTTCGTAGACATTGAGAATCTGAAAGAGTTCATAGGGGCCGCCGACCTGTACATAACGCCGTACCTCAATCAAGCTCAGATCACGTCCGGCACGCTGGCCTACGCGTTTGGCTCGGGCAAAGCGGTGATTTCAACGCCGTATTGGCACGCAGCCGAATTGTTAGCGGAGGATCGCGGCGTCCTGGTGCCGTTCGCCGATGCGCCAGCGCTCGCACGGGAAGTGATGAGTTTGTTACGGGACGACACCCGCCGGCATGCGATGCGCAAGAACGCCTATCGGATTGGCCGGGAGATGGTGTGGAGCAACGTCGCACAGCTGTATATGCGTTCGTTCGAGATGTCGCGCCTTCAGGGTACGGCGCCTTCGCGAAGATCTCTGGTCACCAAGACTCTGGATCAGAGGCCTCGCGAACTGCCCGACTTGAAGTTAAGTCATCTCGCGCGGATGACCGATTCGACGGGCGTCTTTCAGCACGCGATTTTCGGCGTTCCAAATTTCTCCGAGGGCTATTGCACCGACGATAATGCGCGCGCATTTATCCTGGCGGTGCTGCTGGAAGAATTGGGGGAAGAGCCGGAATCGCTGCTGAGCATAGCCACCACTTCCGCCGCTTTTCTTCATCACGCGTTCGATGCCCAAACCAGGCGCTTCCATAACCACATGAGTTTCGATCGCCGCTGGCTCGACGAGCGGGGATCCGAGGACTGTCAAGGCCGGGCCCTATGGGCGCTCGGAACGGGCGTGGGACGCTCGCCGTTCCGCAGCTTCCAAATGATGGCTGGGCAACTTTTCGCGCAGGCATTGCCGGCGCTGACGGAGTTCACGTCCCCGCGGGCCTGGGCCTTCGGCCTCATCGGGATCCATGAATATCTGCTGCGCCTGAGCGGCGACAGCCTGGTCAATCAGACGCGCGATGCGCTTACCTGCCGGCTTATGAAGCTGTTTGAAAGGAATGCCAAGCCGGACTGGTGCTGGTTTGAAGACAGTTTGTCCTACGACAACGCCAAGCTCGCGCATGCCTTGATTTTGAGCGGCCGGGCGACCGGACGGCCGCAGGTGTTCGAGTGCGGGTTGCGCGCTCTCCGCTGGCTGAATGAAGTACAGATCTCAGAGCACGGGCACTTCCGGCCGATCGGCAGCAATGGCTTCTACCGGCGGGGCGGCCCGCGCGCGAATTTCGACCAGCAGCCCATCGAGGCGCAAGCCATGGTTTCGGCCTGTCTGGAGGCTTATCGGGCCACGTCGGAATACTGGTGGTACGAACAGGCGCAACGTGCCTTCGACTGGTTTATCGGCTGGAACGACCTCGGTCTGGATCTGTACGCGCCTGAGAGCGGCGGATGCGGCGATGGGTTGCACGTGGATCGGGTGAACGGAAATCAAGGAGCCGAGTCGACGCTCGCCTTCCTCCTTTCCTTGACGGAAATGCGGCTGGCACAAAACATGGTGGCAAGCTTCCGGGAACCGATCGCCGTGGGGGCGTAAGAGATCCTTCCTGAATTCGATCCAATACGCCATCAACCATGAACACCACCTGCCTTCAGGTTCGCCGCTCGACCACCTTCCTCAAGCCCGACCAGTCGCGCGTTCTGCTCCGGCCGTTCAATCCCGGAGACTCGGGGCGGGCGGGCCGAATCATCGACCGGATCATGGCCCTTCCGGAGGACCGTGTCGGTAAACTGCTGGAAGAAATCTCCGCCGAGTTTTCGCAACGGCATCAGCGCATCAGTTCCCTCTTTCTAGAGCGCTTTGAACAGGTCCGCGACATGTTATCGACGGAAGAGGGATTGTCCGACGAAAGACGGATGCTGATCGGATCCTATTTTCTCGCGGAATACGCCTTGGAATCCGCTGCGCTATTCAATCCTTCGATCGTCCCGCACACGGACCAGACCGGATTGCCCCCCGGCGCCCTGCGGTTCGTCCTCAGCCTGCGTGCGACAGGAGAAGGGCATATTTCTTCCATCACGTTTCGAACCGGCATTATCTATGACGATAATCGGATCGAGGTTTTCACGCCCACCGGTTTTCTCAGCGAGCCCCGCCAGATCCCCAACCCCCGCTACGAAAAAGGTCTGTTCGCGCGGAAACTGATCGAGCTTGGACTCACTCGCGACATCACACGGCGGGTCATGAGCAAACTTGGGGAGTCGTTCGCGCTGGAAGAACTGCGCGCCAGTCTCCAGACCGAACAGTTCCGCCTGCCGGATGGCATGACGCAGGCAGATCAAGACGAGACACAAGGGATTTGGATGCTGGCCCGTTCCAACTATGAAGTTCAGTTCCGTGCAGAGCAGCAGTTGTCCGAGCGCGTGATATTTCCCGCCACGCCGTCGCAACGCAATGGCATCGAAGACGCACGGTTCGTTCGATTCCAGAACGATGACGATACGCATATCTACTATGCAACCTTCACGGCCTTCGATGGAAGAGTCGTGGTGCCCGAACTGGTGGAGACTTCCGACTTCCTTCTGTTCCGATTTATTACTTTGAACGGTCCCGCTGCGCAAAACAAAGGTATGGCGCTGTTTCCGCGAAAGATCCATGGGCAGTATGCCATGCTGTCGCGGCAAGACAACGAAAACATCTATCTCATGTTTTCCGATAACGTCCATTTTTGGAATGAACACCAGATTCTTCTCAAGCCAGAATTCTCATGGGAACTGGTCCAGTTGGGGAATTGTGGATCTCCGATCGAGACTGACGCAGGCTGGCTGGTACTCAGCCACGGCGTCGGCCCGATGCGTAAGTATTGCATTGGCGCGTTTCTCCTGGATCGCGACGATCCCTGCAAGGTGATCGGCCGGCTTCGCGAGCCCTTACTTTGTCCCAACTCGCACGAACGGGAAGGCTATGTACCCAACGTCGTTTACACGTGTGGGGCGCTGCTCCACCAGGGTGAGTTGATCATCCCGTATGGCATCTCCGACTACTCCACAGGCTTCGCCACCGTCCCGCTCAGCGAGGTCCTGGCTGCCATGCAATCCGCATGAAAACTCCGAAAAGGCGCGTGGCAGTCCTCTCGCCGGTGGCGTGGAGAACTCCGCCGCGACGATACGGCGCCTGGGAAACGGTCGCCGCCAATGTGACCGAAGGACTGGCCGCCCGCGGCTGGGACGTGACCTTGTTCGCTACCGGGGATTCCGTAACCCGCGCTCACCTGCATGCCGTGGTAGAGCGGGGATATGAAGAAGACTCTGCCGTCGATCCCAAAGTCGCGGAGTATTTGCACATCTCCGAAGCCTTCGAGCATGCCGCCGAGTTCGACCTCATCCACAGCCACTACGATTTCATGGCGCTGACCTACACACGGCTGGTCAGGACGCCGGTGCTTACGACCATCCACGGATTCTCGTCGCCCCGGATCATGCCGGTCTATCGGAAGTACCGCGACGGGTATTTCGTTTCCATCAGCGATTCCGATCGTGCGCCGGACCTGAACTATCTGGCGACGGTGTACAACGGCATCGACCTCTCGCTCTATCCGCTTCAGGAACGTCGCGGCGATCACCTGATTTTTCTGGGACGAATTCACCCGGACAAGGGCGTTCATCTGGCGATCGAGGTTGCCCGCCGGAGCGGTCAGCCGCTGCTGATCGCGGGCATCATCCAGGATGAAGCGTATTTCTGCGAGCAGGTGCAACCTCACCTTGACGATCAGATCCGCTATATCGGACCAGTGGACGTGCAGGGCAAGAACGATTTGTTCAGCCGAGCCTCCGTGCTCCTTCACATGAACACGATTCCAGAACGGTTCGGCTTGGTCCTGGCAGAAGCCAATGCCGCGGGCGTGCCGGTGATTGCCATGGACCTGGGCTCCTGCCGCGAGGTGATCGAACACGGCGTCACGGGATTCCTGGTCAACAGCGTCGATGAAGCAGTGCAGGCGTTAGTGCGCGTTCCCGAAATTGATCGCGCGGAATGCCGGGGACGCGTGCAAAAAATGTTTTCGATCCAGACGATGGTGGAGGCCTACGAGCGCGTCTACACCACGATCTTCGATCTCGAAGCAAAAAGGCCACTATGAAACCGGACATTGTCAGACGATACAGCCAGAATCCGATCCTTACTAAACGCGATATCCCTTATCCCGTCGAAACGGTTCACAACGCGGCTGTGGTGAAGCATCAGGGCAAATACATTATGTTGTTCCGTTCCCACCTGCGCACGGGACGATCGATTATTGGGTTGGCTCGAAGTTACGACGGATTCCGCTTCATCGCCGATCCGGAGCCGTTTCTGATTCCCGATCGCGAGGGACCGTTTGCCGCCTATGAGGAGTTCGGTGTGGAGGACCCGCGCGTGACCCCGCTGGATGGGGAATACCTCATCACTTACAGCGCTTATTCGCGAAATGGGGTGCGGATCGCTCTCGCCAAAACCAAGGACTTCGATCGAGTGGAGAAAGTGTCGCTCATCACTGAGGCGGATTACCGCAACGTGGTGATCTTTCCTGAAAAGTTTGACGGGCTCTACGCACGGCTGGACCGTCCGCATTCCGAAATCTCTCCATGGTCCATTTGGATTTCCTATTCTCCGGATCTGCGCTTCTGGGGTGACTCGCAGCTCATCATGAAACCGGAACCATATCACTGGGA
>Ga0210400_10001612_pt1 | contig 22104 bp, 20 predicted proteins | sample IncBWH26MmetaG_FD_155456 | JGI IMG/M metagenome (GOLD analysis project Ga0210400, IMG submission 155456) | Forest soil microbial communities from Barre Woods Harvard Forest LTER site, Petersham, Massachusetts, United States - Inc-BW-H-26-M | ecosystem: Environmental > Terrestrial > Soil >...
CCCGGTGAAAGATCTTGTCCCCGAGGCGGTTGAACAAAAGTTGCGTGAAAAACTGGACCCCGCCTACAAGCTGCGGGACACGCATCTGATCGAAGTCCCTAGAAAAAGGAAGAAGAAGGCATGACCACCGCAACCATAGAAGCTCTCAAACTGACCGACAGAATTAATCGCATCGAACCTTCCGCCACCATGGCGGTGGTGGCCGAGGCCGACAAGCTGCGCCAGCAGGGCATCGACGTGGTCGATCTCGGCGCGGGCGAGCCGCACTTCGCGACGCCGCAGCATATTAAAGACGCCGGCATCGCCGCGATTCAAGGAAACTTCACGAAGTACACGGCCGTCGCCGGCACGGCTGAGCTGCGCGATGCGATCGTGCAACGCCATCACGCGGATTTCGATTCCGATTACCGGCGCGAGGAAGTGATTGCCTCGACCGGGGGCAAGCACGCGCTATTCAATGCCGTTCAGGTTCTGGTGGATCATGGTGACGAAGTCATTCTGCCGGTTCCCTACTGGGTTTCGTTCAAGGACATTGTGCGCTACGCGGGCGGAAATTGCGTTCTGCTGGAGTCCGACGAGGCACAGGGATTCCGCGTCACGGCGGAGATGGTCGCGAGTTTGATTACGCCGCGGACCAAGGTGATCATTCTCAACTCGCCGTCGAATCCTTCGGGCGCCGTGATGAGTCCGGAAGACATGAGGGAAGTTGTTCGCCTGGCGCACGAGCGCGGGATTTGGGTTTTGTCCGATGAGTGCTACGTGTATCTGAACTACACGGGCAAGAATTTTTCTGTCGGGGCGCTGCGCGAGTACAAGGAGCGGATGGTTGTCCTGGGATCGCTCTCGAAAACCTATGCGATGACCGGGTGGCGGCTGGGATACGCGCTGGCGCCGGCGGCGGTGACGAGTGCGATGGCGAAACTGCAGAGCCAGTCCACGTCGAACCCGACTTCGATTGTGCAGAAGGCCGCCGTGGCTGCGCTGAAGGGACCGCAGGAATGCGTGCAGCAGATGCGGGCGGAGTACATCCAACTACGCGATCACGTGGTGAAGGGGCTGCGGTCGATTCCGGGCGTGGCTTGCACGCTGCCGGAAGGGGCATTTTACACTTACCCCAACATCTCATCGTTTCTGGGCCGGGGCGGACTGAAGTCCGCGTCCGACGTGGCGGAACGGTTGTTGCGCGAAGCTCATGTGGCGACCGTTCCGGGCGAAGGTTTCGGAACGGGCTCGCATATTCGCGTGTCGTATGCCACTTCGAAGACTGAGTTGGATCGTGGCCTGGAGCGCATGCGGAAATTCTTCGGCGCGCTGTAGCGCTGGTTCGACTCTTTGAACGGGATGATCGGGTTCGGCAAAGGCCGTTCCATTTGCGAGCGGCTTTTTTGTGGGCGCAAGGTTTGCATGGGAAATCTTTATCCATTGCTGATGCTGCCGGGATTTGATCCGCGCCCGTGGGGCACTCTCGATTTGTCGCCGATCTATCCCAATCATAAGTTCGACGAGAAGATCGGCGAGGCGTGGTTAAGCGGCGACGACTGCAAAGTCGCGAACGGACCTCTTAAAGGAAAGACACTGGCGCTGTTGAGCCAGGAGCACGAGCGCGAACTGGTGGGCGATGCAGCGCACGATTCAAAGCGGTTTCCTTTGCTGCTGAAATTTCTTTTCCCGCACGAGAAACTTTCGGTGCAGGTTCATCCTGACGATGCGCAGGCTTTGCGCGTGGGCCAGCCGTGGGGCAAGACCGAGTGCTGGTACATTGCTCACGCGAAACCGGGGGCACAGATTGCGTTGGGGTTAAAGCCGGGAGTCAGTGTGCTGCAGTTGGAAGAAGCAATTCATCAGAAGCGGGCCGAAGAAGTTCTCAACTGGATCAATGTCTATGCGGGCGACATGATCTACGTCGCAGGGGGCACGGTGCACACCCTGGGACCGGGATTGGTGGTGGTGGAGACGCAGCAGCAATCCGATACGACTTATCGCCTGTATGATTACGGACGGCCGCGCGAATTGCATCTGAAAGATGGCTTGGCGGCGGTGAAAGTGAAAGTGAATTCAGGGAAAGTCGTGCGGCCGGCGCCGGAACAAATTAGCGGAACCAGGAACCGGCTTGTGCCGCTCGTTGCCGCTCCGTATTTTGTTGTGGATATGTTTGAAGCGAAGGAGCCTCTGGAGTTGGTGACGGCCGACGACTCGGGAAAAACCTCGGCGCAGATTCTAATAGCGGTGGAAGGGTGTGGGGTGATCGAGGCGGCGGGGATGGATCCGGTCACGCTGGCCAAGGGCGACGCGGTAGTGGTTCCGGCGGGTCTCGGCAAGTTTGGTTTGCGGCCGCAATGGGCGCTGGAGTTTTTGCGGGCCTATGTTCCCGGAACGCCGTTGCCTGAGCCGGAAACGAGAATGTAGTCGAGTGGGCTGTCTGATCCGTGTGAATCCGTGAAAATCCGTGGCTAAGAATTCAAATTTCTATCCCGTAATTCTGGCAGGAGGGCGCGGGACGCGCTTTTGGCCGCTGAGCCGCAAGAAGCGGGCGAAGCAATTGCTCGCGCTCGACGGCAAGCAGACCATGATTCAGCAAACTGTGTCGCGTCTGCTGCCGCTGGCTCCGGCGAAGAAATTCTGGATTATTACCAACGAAGATCTGCGTCTTGCCGTCGCGAAGCAGTTGCCGAAGATGCCGAAAGCCCAGGTGCTGGCTGAACCGGTGGGGCGGAATACGGCCCCGGCTGTTGGCTTGGCGGCGTTCTTGCTTTTGCGGGAGAATCCCGAGGCGGTGATTGGAATGTTTCCGTCCGATCACGTGATCGCTGACCAGGAACGCTATCGCGAGACTCTGCAACGTGGGATCGATCTGGCAGCGGCGGGCGCGAACATCGTTGTACTTGGGATTCGGCCCAGTCGCGCGGAAACCGGTTATGGTTACATTGAGGCGGGCAGCGCGTTTCAGGGCGAGGTTTTGCGGGTGCGGCGTTTCACCGAGAAACCTGACGCGAAGAAAGCCGCGGAGTTTGTCGCTGCTGGAAATTATTTCTGGAACAGCGGGATGTTTTTGTGGAGCGCTCGCACGCTGGCCGACGCGCTGCGGGAACACCTGCCGAAGACGGCGTCACTGCTGGAAGAAATTGCCGCAGGGTTCGGCACCCGCAGGTTTGCCGCCACGTTTCGCAAGCTATACCCCAGGTGCGAAAACATCAGCGTGGACTACGCCGTGCTTGAGCCGCGTTCGGCGAAGGGCGAGCAGGCGGGAAATATTTTCTGCGTGCCCGCCGATTTTGGCTGGAACGATCTGGGGTCATGGACGGCGCTGCATGAGCACCACACCGCCAAGGGTCGTCCGCCGGAAGGTAATCTGGTGGCGGGTTCTGGCGTGTTTCTGCTGAATGCGCGCCGCAATTATATTCACGCACCGGGAAAGTTTGTGGCGGCGGTAGGTGTAAGCGATCTGGTTGTGGTGGAGACTCCGGACGCTTTGCTGATCACGACCCGGCAGCACGCGCAGGATGTGGGCAAGGTTGTGAAGTATCTCGACGAGAAGAAGCTGCATAAGCTGACCTAAGAAGGGTCCAGTCATGGCGCAAGAGATCAAATTCGGAACCGATGGCTGGCGTGGAATCATCGCGGATGATTTCACCTTCGACAACGTGCGCCGGGTCGCGGGCGCGATCGCTTCTTATGTTGTGAAACACGAGGAGCCTCAGCGCGGAGTCGTTGTTGGCTACGACACTCGCTTCGCGTCGCCGCGTGCCGCGCGGATCGTGGCCGAAGAGATTGCCGGGGCGGGAATTCCGGTGAAACTGGCGAACGATTACACGCCAACGCCGGCAGTTTCTTATGGGGTGAAACATTTGGGCGCGGCCGGGGGCGTGATGATTACCTCGAGCCACAATCCGTGGAACTGGAATGGTGTGAAGTTCAAGGCCAAGTTCGGTGGTTCGGCTACGCCCGCGATCATGAAGAAGATCGAGGAGGAACTTGCCCTGGACGCGGCTCCGAAAGGGAGCAAGGCCGCCATCGAGGAAGTCGATCTGAAGAAGGACTACGTCGCGGCGGTCTGCCGATTCGCCGACATGGATCTCATCGCGAAGACGAAGTTCAAGTTCGCGGTCGACGCCATGTACGGGTCAGGTCGCGGGGTGCTGAGCGGAGTCTTTGCCGAGCGGGGCGTGCAGTGTGTTGCGATTCGGCAGGAATTGAACCCGCTGTTCCCGGGAATCAATCCTGAGCCAATTCAACCTCATACTGCGATGCTGCAGGAAACCGTGGTTCGTGAGAAATGCGACGCTGGGCTCGCGACGGATGGCGACGCGGATCGCATCGGCGCAGTTGCCGAAGACGGCAGCTTCGTGGACTCGCACAAAATCTTTTGCGTGCTGTTGCGCTGGCTGCTGGAGCGCAAGAAATGGCCGGGTGATGTAGTCCGCGGGTTCAATACCACGCGCATGCTGGACCGCATTGCGGCAAAATATGGGCGCAAGCTGCACGAGACTGCCATCGGATTCAAATATATTGCCGATCTCATGATGGAGGGCGATATTCTGATTGGCGGAGAAGAGTCCGGCGGGATCGGGTACTCGCGTTTTCTGCCCGAGCGCGACGGCGTGCTCAACTGCCTGCTGCTGGCCAACGTGATGGCGGAGGAAGGCAAGCCGCTCGGACAGTTGGTGGCCGACTTGCAGCACGAGTTTGGTCCGCATTATTACGGGCGGCGCGATCTGCACATTCCGGAAGAGGTGAAGCAGAATGCGATTCAGCGGGCGCGTGCGGAGGGCACGCAGGCTCTGGGCCGCTACCGTGTGCTGAAGAAAGAGAATCTCGACGGGGTCAAATTTTTCCTCGATGCGCCAACCAACGGGAATGGAGCTGAGGCGTGGATTCTGTTCCGCGCGTCCGGCACGGAACCGCTGTTGCGGATTTACACTGAGGCTTCGTCGCCGGAGTTGGTCAACGAATTACTGATCATCGGAGAGGGCTTTGTGAGGAACAGTGACTAGTGGCTTGTGATCAGTGGCCGGTTTGCGATGAACCGGCAGCGAGACAATATGGCAGACGATCCCAATCCCGTGCAGGCCGACTCGCCTGAGGCGCGCCGCTACAACCGAATCCGGCGGTGGCTGGGCATCGCCGATTTTGTTCTGGGATTCGTGTTTCTGATTGTTCTGTTGGCCACGCACTGGTCGGATTGGTTGCGCGACCTGGCTTCCCGGCTGGGATTTCAAAATTATTCTCTGTCCCTATTCATGTATCTGCTGCTGTTGCTTGTGATCAGCAAAACCTTGGGCATTGGACTGGATTACTACGGCTTTTCGCTCGAGCGCAGATTCAAACTTTCAACCCAGAGATTGCGTTCGTGGGTTTGGGACGAGGTGAAGGGGTTTCTGGTGGGACTGGTGTTCGGGGCTGTGGTGGTGGAGGTTCTGTATTTCACTCTCCGGCAATGGCCGCAGCATTGGTGGATCGTGTCGTGGGCGCTGTTCATGGGATTGTTCATCGTGCTCGCGCAGCTTGCGCCGGTCGTGCTGTTCCCCATTTTCTACAAGTTCGAACCGCTCGATAACGAAGACCTGCGGCGGCGGCTGGTGGTGCTGGGCGAGCGCGCCGGGACGCGGGTGCGCGGCGTTTACCGCTGGAAGCTCTCGGAAAAAAGTAAGAAGGCGAATGCCGCCCTCACCGGGTTGGGCGCCACCCGCCGCATCATTCTCGCCGATACGCTGCTCGACAACTACTCGCCGGAGGAGATTGAGGCGGTGCTGGCTCACGAGCTTGGGCACCACGTGCATCGCCACATTCTCAAGAGCATTTTCGTCCAGGCCGGGATCACGCTCTTCGGTTTCTGGGCGGCGAACTGGACTTTGCACTACGCAGTCGATCAGCACATGTTTGAGGAAATGTCTGACTTTGCCAACCTGCCTCTGCTGGCGCTGGTTTCGGTTGTGCTTTCATTCGTGCTGATGCCGGCGCTCAATGCCTTTTCCCGCTTCAATGAGCGGCAGGCCGACCGGTATGCTTTCGAGTCGATTGCGAGTGTCGAGCCCTTCATCTCTTCAATGAACAAACTGGCGGAACAGAATCTCGCGGAACGGACGCCTTCGAAGTGGGTGGAATGGTTCTTCCATTCGCATCCCGCCATATCGAGGCGGCTGGTGGCCGCGCAGGAGTGGGGCCGCAAGCACAACCTGGACGCGCAGGTTTAAGTGGTCTGGCGTTTTCGCAGGATTTCGATTACACGTTGCAGATCTTCTTCCGTGTCTACGCCCACGCTGTCATGTGGCGTCTCTCCAACATAGATCGAGATACCATTCTCGAGAAAGCGTAGCTGCTCCAGTCGCTCACTTTTTTCGAGCGCCGACTCGGGCAGAGTTACAAACCGGTCCAGCGCGGGTTTGCGATAGGCGTAGAGGCCGAGGTGTTTGAAATAGCGGGGCCGCGCGCCGTCGCGATCGAACGGGATGGTGGTGCGGGAAAAATAAAGTGCGCGTCCGCTGAGATCGGTGACCACTTTCACGGCATTCGGATTCGCGACGTCGATTTCGGCGGCCGGCGTCATCAGCGTTCCGACTTGCGCTGCAGGATTTTCCATCACCTTCAGCAGCGTCGCGATTTGCTCAGGGCGCGTGAGCGGCTCATCTCCCTGGACGTTGATGTAGACATCGGCCGCCTCGCGGCCGGACACTTCGTGCACGCGTTCGGTCCCACTGCGATGCGCCGGTGAAGTCATCCGCGCGTTCCAGCCGTGTTCGCGGCAGACCTGCATGATCTCTTCGGAGTCTGTGGCAATTACGACGCCGGCCAGAAGCGGCGAAGAGCGTACCGCTTCGTAGACCACACCAATCAGCGGCTTGCCCGCGATTTCGCGCAGCATCTTGCGGGGCAGACGGGTGGAAGCCAAACGCGCGGGAATGACGGCGATCGCATTCATAGACGTTCCGGAGATTACGCTCAGAGACTTGCGAATTGAGAGGCAGTTTGCTCTTAGGCCGCCCCTTTGGCCGATGTTTTCAAATATTCCAGCACTTCTTCGGCGTGGCCCTCCGGCTTTACCTTCTCGAAAATGTGCCGGATCCTGCCGTCGGGGCCGATGATGAAAGTAGTCCGCGCGACTCCCCAGACTTTTTTGCCGTACATATTTTTTTCTTTCATGACGCCGAACGCCCCGGCGACTTTCTTGTCGGCGTCGGCGAGCAAGGTGAAGGGCAGGTCGAACTTTTCCTGGAATTTCTTTTGCGCTTTCGCAGTGTCGGGGGATATCCCAAGCAGCACGGCGCCGGTCTTCTGCATCTTCTTGTATATATCGCGGAACCCGCGAGCTTCTATGGTTCAACCGGGCGTGTCGGCGCGGGGATAAAAGTAAAGCACAACCGTCTTGCCGAGCAGATCTTTCAAGGCGATCTCTTTTCCGCTCTCGTCCTGCAAAGTGAAGTCAGGAGCTTTATCATTGATGTTCATGCGAGTCTCTCCAGGGAAAGAGCAGTCCGGTACCGTGAACGCTGCGAAATCGGGGTCAGGTCAGCAAACTCCGTTCAAGATTCTACACTGCAGGATTTTATACGGCGGATTGTTTCTGGTCGCCCTGCTGGCCTGCCTGGTGTCGTCGGTGACGGTCGCGGCGGCGCAAGAAGAGCGTCCGCAGATCATGCCGGGCGAACGGAAAGTTCCCCGGAAGAAAGACGCGGGGCCGCGAGCGGTGGGCGTGCTGCAGATGAGCGCGAACGGCAAGGTTTCGCTGGTGCCGATCGCGATTCTGATCGACGGCAAATTCTGGGACGCCTCGGCATACAAGGCCGATCCCGTCCCGATGGCTTTGGACACCGGTACCGTCTACGAAGGCGAACGCTCGGGCAGTTCGTTGGGATTGTTCACGGTGAGCGCCGCGCTCCACAGCATCGCTGTCAATCTTCTGAGTCCGTGGCTGGGCACCGGCACGTGGCTTCCCGCGGGAAGCGAAGCGGCGGCAGCGCCGGCGCTGAAGGCGGAGAGCGTTCCGGCGGGAATCGATCCGGGCGACGAGCCGCCGCGTTTGACGCGCGATCCCACGAAGGTGGCGCAGCCGGCTCCTGCTACCGCGCCCTCTTCGGCCCCTCCACAGTCGAGTGCGCCGTCCGCATCGGGGGACGAGCCGCCGCGGTTGACGAAGGGCGTTTCGCCGCCCGCGTCGAGCTCGCCGTCGGGTTCGACTCAGACGGGCCAGAGTCAGACAGGGGCAGATTCAACTGCGTCCAAGAAGCCAGCAGACTCGAAGCCGGACAGTTCGAAGCCGGGCGATGCTAAACCGAGCGATGCGAAGCCAAGCGACACGAAGCCGAGCGACACGAAGCCGGATGAGCGCGCGAACGTGCCGGCATCCGACAGCGGAGCCACTGAGGGCAATCGGCCGACGCTCCGGCGCGGTAGGCCCGTGGAGCCGTTGCCCGATGATGTAGTGCCGGGCTACAGCAAGCCAGGCGCAGCGCCCTCGGCTGCGTCGCCCGCAAATCCCGGAAAGACTCCGGAGCCTGCGGCAGACAAAGGGCCGGTCGAGATCGTCCCTGCAATTTCTGATGCGACGGGCCCTCCGCCACGGTCGTTCGCCTTCGAGTGGCTCAAGGATGAAGAGGAAGAACGCCGGGCGCAGATGGTGACGCTGGCCAAGCAACAGGTTCGCGCCTATGTGGAGGCGCGCGCCAAAGCCAGGATTACACCCACGCCAAAGCCGGCGGGCCCGCAGTCTGCCAAGCGCGCTCCGGCGGCGAAGGGAAAGGATCCAATTCTCGAGAACGTGCAGATGAAAGCATTCGACGTGTGGACCACGAACCAGCCCGTCCTCGTATTCAGCGCCGACGCGCACATGCCCCCGCCGCCCGCAGGCACTCCTTATGCCGCTGCGGATTCGGATATACAGTATTCAGTTTTGTTAGTGGCGTATCCGGATATCTACAACAACTTGCATAGCGTCTACGTGGGAGTGACGGACAGATATCACCTTGACCTCACGCCGCGCCTCGAATTGATTGACGCAGTGGACGCGGACGGCGACGGACGCGGCGAGTTGCTGTTCCGTGAAGTTGCGGATAGCGGCAGCGGCTGGGTGATTTATCGCCCTACCCAGGACAAGCTGTGGAAGATGTATGACAGTTTGCACCCGGAATAAGAACTCAAGGCGCGGACAGAGCGCGCCTTGAGTTCTTATCGTTTGTTGTTCCAGTATCAGTGTGACTTGGTTCCTGCAAGCGCTTCAGCGGCCTGACGGAGGAACATGTCGACGGCGTCACTGTAGGGCTTTTTGAAACTGGAAGGCCAGTTGGACTTGTCGGCATAGAGGTTTTGGAGATTCTGCTCGATGCCGGAATCGCCGCCGGTGAACAGCTTAAGTAGTTCTTTCCTCCGGGCAGCCAGTTCCAGGCCGATGTCGCTGGCCGGGCCAGCTCCGCTGGCGATGGCGGCCTCGGTGTCTTGAGCCAATGCGGCCCAACCGCGTTCCGACTCCACCTGTACTTCGGGCGACCAGCGCTGGCGCAGGCTCGTGAGTTGTTCCTCGGTGTAGTACTTTTTCATCCAGTCTTTTCTGGTTTGCATTTGAATGACCTCAATAACCTTGCGGAATGGCTCCCAATCGGGATCCCCACCGGCCGCCACGATTTTTTCCGCTCGCTCGATCGCCTGGACGGCGCGGTCGAGATGGTCGCGCTTCTCGGCCAGGATCTGGCGTTGCTGACGAAGCGCGGCGGATAAATCGGGGTCCTTGCGATGAAGCAGTTCCCGGATTTGGAATAGGGGAAATCCGATGAACTTCAACGCCACGATCTGTTCCAGGCGCGCGAAGTCGCGGTCGGAGTACACCCGATACCCTGCGGCAGTGCGACCGCTGGGCTTGAGCAGTCCAAGCCGGTCGTAGTGATGCAGGGCGCGGATGGTCACTCCGGCGCGCTTTGCGAACTCGTGAGGCAGGTAGGTCTGGTTCACGGCTCCCCTTATCAAGGTTTTAAGGTCTGACGTTAGGTAAGAGTCAACAATATTTTAGACTTCCTATTCGTGCGTGCGATCCTGAGCTGGTCTGTGTGAGAATAAGAGCCGCCGGGCGCATTTCGGCAATTACAATTACCCGAGGAGATCCAGTCTAGTTGCGCCTGACACGCCGCAAGTTTGTGCAATCGATGCTTGGGGCAGGCGCAGCTGCCGGGCTGCCGGCTGCATTCTCGGCGTGCAGCGGATCTTCGAGAGCGATCACAACCACTCGGGCGAGCGCTCCGGTTCAACTCTTCGATACCTCTTCCGCAGTCGCATTTCCGAAGGGATTTTTCTGGGGGACAGCCACCGCTGCCTACCAGATCGAAGGCGCGTGGAACGAAGACGGCAAGGGCGAATCCATTTGGGACCGGTTCGCGCACGCTCCGGGCAAAATCAAGAATCGTGATACCGGCGACGCGGCTTGTGATTCGTATCATCGCTGGCGCGAAGACATCGACCTGATGCGAGCGATGAGCCTGAACAGTTACCGGTTTTCGATCGCATGGCCGCGCATACAACCTGCGGGATCGGGTGCGGCGAATGCGAAGGGCGTCGATTATTACAGTCGATTGGTGGACGCGCTGCTCGAGGCGCGCATCCGGCCGTTGGTGACGCTCTTTCACTGGGACCTGCCGCAGGCGCTCGAAGATACCGGAGGATGGCCCAATCGCGATACCGCGGACCGGTTTGCGGATTATGTGCAGTTGGTCGCTCGCGCTCTCGGCGACCGGGTTTCAGACTGGATGTTGGTCAACGAGCCAGCAGCGTTTGTTGACCTGGGTTATCTTGAGGGCACCCATGCGCCCGGCAGGCAGAGCCTGCTCGACTTTCTGCGGGCCACGCACGTGGTCAATCTGGCGCAGGGTGCAGGGTTTCGCGCGCTGAAAGCGGTTCGACCGGCCGCGCGCGTGGGCTCGGCATTCAGCATGTCGCCCAGCGAGCCAGCAACCGATTCCGCTGCGGACAAGCTCGCGGCCGCACGCGCACACGCCATCACCAACATCTGGTTTCTGGAACCGGCGCTGCGCGGGAGTTATCCCGACGCGTTGACCTTTCTTCCCGAGACTGCCATGAGGATCAAGTCCGGCGACATGGAGAGGATCCGGGCGCCGCTGGATTTCATCGGCATCAATCTTTATTACCGAACCATTGCCTCGGCGCCGGGCGCGATGGAGCGCGTGGCCCACGCACAAGATTGGCTCTTCCCCGTGAAGATGGAGGGCGGGCAGCAGGGTCCGAAGACCGACATTGGCTGGGAGGTCTGGCCGAAAGCTCTCTATGACATGGTGATGCGGCTCACGCGCGATTACAACCGGCCCGTGATCGAAATTACCGAGAGCGGATGTTCTTATAACGACGGACCGGACGCGAGCGGCATGATTCGCGACAGCCGGCGAATTGAATATCATCGCGAGTATCTCGCGGCGCTGGGGCGCGCCATCGCCGAGGGCGCAGACGTTCGCGGATATCACGCCTGGAGTCTGCTGGATAACTTCGAGTGGACGGAAGGCTACAGCCAGCGCTTCGGGCTTGCCTACGTGGATTTCAAGACGCAGCAAAGGACGATCAAAGACTCAGGACGGTGGTACGGGAGAGTGGCGGCTGAAAATCGTTCGTGACTCGCGAGCTTCGGTCTTAACCCAAGCCCTCCATACCCAGGTCCTCGATCAGCGATCTATTTCTGCTGCATCACCAGTTCACCGTTCTCGATTTTCATCGCGCCCACGTTGTCGGGAAGCTTCAGCCGGTCGCGCTCCTCGGCCAGCTTCTTTTGCAGTGCCGGATTTACCAGCGAAATAGGAACGCTCAAATCACCGACCTTGAAATCTGTGGGATCGAACGTGGCATAGCCATCTTTTTCGCCGATGTGCCCGGACACCGTGATCCAAACATCTTTGCCGGCGATTTCCGTGAGGAACTGACCATGCACGAGGTCGCCGTCGAAACTCACCTGCTGATCTTTAATAGTGGGCGCGGCGTTGCCGAGGTTGGAATCTGGAGACAGGCCGGGGGTTCCTGACGCGGTGCCTAACGACTGTGCCAGCACGGCGCCGATCTCGTCGGAATTAATCCGCACCTCAGCCTTAGGATTCAACGACGTGCCCTGTCCTTCCGGGGACGAAGAATCAGAGGAAGTGCTCGCGGGTGATTGCTGCGTAGCCTGCTGGAACTCGGCCATCTTCTGATCGAACGCCTGAGCATGTTCCGCAATGGCAGCGGGAGCCTGCGACTGCGCGACTGGCGCAGGTTTCTTCAGAACCAGAACAATGGCCACCAACGACGCCAGCAACGTGGCAATGCTGATGATGCGGTTGAGTTTGAATTTCTTCATAGCGCCTCGCAGCGGTGAGCCCAGACAGGCGGCCCACTGTCATCGTAAGGCGCGATCGACCCAGAGATTAGATGACTAAAGTGATGTCCTGAGGGGAGGCTATTGGAGCTTCTTCGCCAACAACTCATTCACCAACTGCGGGCTGGCTTGCCCTTTGGAGGCCTTCATGACCTGGCCTACGAAAAAGCCGAGCATGGTGGTTTTTCCGGCGCGGTACTGTTCCAGCTGTTTGGGATTGGCCGCGAGAATCTCGTCAATGATCTTTTCCAGCGCCGATGTGTCGGTGGATTGCTGCGGGCGGCCTTCTTCTTCATAGACCGTTGGGAAATCTTTGCCGCGCTCGAAGCTGAGGTCGTAGAGATCTTTGAGCATCTTGCCGGAGATTGTGCCGGCCTCAACCAGATCGGCAGATGCCGCCACTCCTCGCATCGAAATCGGAGATTGCTCGATCTCGATCCCCTTGGCCTTGAGGCGGCCCATCAATTCACTCTGCACCAGGTTCGCCACGCGTTTGGGATTCTTGGCGGCCTTCGCCGCTTCCTCGAATTGATCGGCCAGAGATTTCGGAGAAGTCAGAACCTGTGCGTCGTATTCGGTGATGCCGTAATCCTTCACCATGCGGGCGCGGCGGGCTTCGGGCAGTTCCGGCAAAGAGCGCACGATTTCGGACTTCCACTTTTCGTCGACCACCAGCGGAAGCAGATCCGGTTCAGGGAAGTAGCGGTAATCGTGCGCCTGCTCTTTCGAGCGCATGCTGTAGGTCTTGCCCTCATTCGCGTTATAGAGGCGTGTTTCTTGCGTGACCTTGCCGCCAGACTCGATGACGTCGATCTGCCGGCCAATTTCGTATTCCAGCGCTTCGCGAATGAAGCGAAACGAATTCACGTTCTTGATCTCAGCCTTGGTGCCGAACTCTTTTTGCTCGCGCGGCCGCACGCTGACGTTGGCATCGCAGCGCAGCGATCCCTCCTCCATGTTGCAGTCGCTGACCCCGGTGTAGAGGATGATTTCTTTCAGCCGCGTCAGATATTCGTAGGCCTCGTCGGGCGTGGCGATGTCGGGCTCGCTGACGATTTCAATCAGCGGCACGCCGGTGCGGTTCAGGTCGATGGCCGTCTTCTCGTCGGAGTCGGGAAAGCCTTCGTGCAGGCTCTTGCCGGCATCTTCTTCGAGATGCACGCGGGTGATGCCGATTCTTTTAGTTCTCAGTTCTCGGTTCTCGGTTCTCAGTGACTGGTTTCCGGCCGCGCCGCCCGACGCGGGGATTTCTATGCAGCCGTGCTCGGCCAGCGGCTTGTCATACTGCGAAATCTGGTATCCCTTGGGCAGGTCGGGATAGAAATAATTCTTGCGCGCGAAAATGGAAGTCTCGTTGATGCGGCACTGCAGCGCCATCGCCGCCAGCGTGGCGAACTCGACTACTTTCTTGTTGAGCACGGGAAGCGCGCCCGGCATCCCCAGGCAGACCGGGCACACGTTAGTGTTGGGGGGCGCGCCAAAGCGCGTCGAGCACGAGCAGAAAATCTTGGTCGTCGTCAGCAACTGAACGTGGACTTCCAGGCCGATGACCGGCTCATACTTAGCGTGGGCGGCAATGGAATCGGCCGGCATCGTGACCATAGGCAGTGATTATAAAGGCCTGTGCAGGGGAGATCCTGCTAGTTCGGATTCTGCGGTGCGTTCAAATACTTATCCACAGGGATTTCAAAGTAGAGGAGTTCGTTGCCCCTGGCGTCGGAGACGCCGGTGATATCGATGTTCGCGCCCGCCAGCGGCGCGGTAATACCACCCACATCAAAAAACAAAAATCCCGATTGCGTGGTGTGCGGTTCAACCGCCCGGGCCTCGAACTGCGAGGATTCGATCTCGTCCATTTCTTTCTTGCTGATTCCGCTCTTTACTTTGTGCGGCAGAGGAATCGGACTCGGTCGCGTACTGGCCTGCGGATTGGAGAGCCGGCGATACAAGTCATCCTGAGTGATGGGCGTTAGCTTGGAGTGATTGGCGGTGATCAGTTTAATCCCCATGTTGGCGATGGAAATGGGCTGTTCGCCGTCGTTCGTCACGATGAAGAAAACGGGCAGGAAACCGTGCGCCGCGAAATCCACGGAAAATATTTTGGCCTTTTCCGGAGTGTCATAGGGATCGGCGGCGATGGCAGTTTTCTCATCGCGGTGGAAATCATGTGCGGGATAGTTGATGGCGGCTTTCGCGGCCGGTTTCACGAAGTTCTTGGCCGCCAGCATGCCCGGCAGAAGAAGTCCAGCCGCCAGGACAGCCGAACCATGGAATGTTCGAGAGAGTCGCCGCATGTCTCTAATTATAGAAGCGGAGCGCGTCCTTCGCTGGTGAGGCAGTTTAGAATGTCTCAGCTTGAGCTATTTTCTCTACAGTCTGGTGCTGGCGGTCGGAATGCTGCTCAGCCTGCCTTATTGGCTCTACCAGATTCTGCGCCACGGCAAATACCGCAGCGGATTCGCCGAACGCATGGGTAAAGTTCCGGCGCGTCTCGCGAGTGGCGCTGGTGCGCGCCCGGGGCGGGTCATCTGGGTTCATGCCGTCTCCGTCGGCGAGGTGCTCGCGGTCAGCGGATTGGTCGCGCAGATGCGGCAAAATTTCCCTCGGCATCGGGTACTGGTTTCGACCACGACCGATACCGGCCAGGAACTCGCCCGCAAACGCTTCGGAGAAGAGGATGTATTTTACTTTCCGATGGACTTTGCCTTTGCGATCCAGCCCTATCTGCGGGCTTTGCAGCCGGAACTGATCGTGCTCGCGGAAACCGAGTTCTGGCCAAACTTTCTGAACCTGGCGCACGCTGGTGGCGCGCGCATCGCGGTGGTGAACGCTCGCCTCTCCGACCGGTCGTGGCCGAGCTATCGCCGTTTTCGCTGGGCGCTGCGGAGGATGCTGGTGCACGTCGACTTGTTTCTGGCGCAGACCGCGGAGGATAGCGCCAGGCTGCAATCAATCGGAGCTGAAGCCGCACGCATTCAGGTCACGGGAAATCTCAAGTTCGATGTAAGCGTGCCGGCACCTCCGCCGATTGTGGAAAGTCTGCGCAGATCGTTGGCGGCAGAGGGCGGCGGGCCGGTGCTGGTCTGCGGCAGCACGGTCGAGGGAGAAGAGCCGCCGCTGCTGAAAGCGTTTGAACATTTGCGCGTTGGGCATCCGCGCGCAGTGATGATTCTGGCGCCGCGGCATCCCGAGCGCTTCGACGATGTCGCAATCTTAGTGCAGCAGTTGGGCATTCGGTCGTTCCGGCGTTCGCAGTGGCAGGGAGAGCCGCTCGCGGGAGCGGTGCTGCTGGTCGATACGATCGGAGAGCTGGCCGCGCTGTATGCGTTGGCCGACGTCGCATTCGTCGGAGGAAGCCTGGTGCCGCGCGGCGGACACAATATTATTGAGCCTGCTCAGCACGGCGTGGCCATCGTGACCGGGAACCATACGGAAAACTTTCGTGACATTGTGGCGCTTTTTCAAAATCACGATGCCGTGCGGATCGCGACCTTGGCAGAGTTGCCTTTGACCCTGATGCAATTACTCGCGGACGATTCCGAACGTCAGGCTCTCGGGCGCCGCGCGGAACAGACCATGCGGTCCCAGGCGGGCGCGACGCAGCGAACGATGACAGCCCTGAAGACATTAGTGACGGAGCATCGCGATCCACTCGCCGCTCACTCTAAGGCTGCGCACACCGATTGAATCCCCTCTCAGCCATCTACGGCGGCATCGTCGTTGCGCGCAATGCGCTGTACGACCGCGGAGTCCTCAGTGCGCGGCGCCTGCAGGGCGGCGTGGTCAGTGTCGGCAACCTTTCCGCAGGTGGGTCGGGCAAGACGCCTTTCGTGATGCTGCTCGGCGAGTTGCTCAAGGCTCGCGGAATCAAGTTCGATGTGTTGTCGCGGGGGTATGGGCGCAAGTCGAGCGGCGTATTGCTGGTTGATCCCGCGGGTCTGCCGCAGGAATTTGGCGACGAGCCGCTGTTGATCGCGCGCAAGCTGCAGGCACCAGTGATCGTGGGAGAAGATCGCTACGACGCAGGCCGCTTTGCCGAAGCGACATTTGGTCCGCAACTTCATTTGCTCGACGACGGCTTTCAGCACCGGGCGCTGGCTCGCGATTTCGATATTGTTCTGGTGACGCCGCAGGACGCGACCGACCGATTGCTGCCGGCGGGGCGGTTGCGTGAAGCGTTGAGTTCGCTGCGGCGCGCGGATGCGATCGTGTTGGCCAGCGGCGCTTCGGCGGAGTCGTTTCCTGTGGAAGGGACAATGGTCTGGCGCGCGCGCCGCGGAATCGTGCTGCCGGCTCCGAAACAAAACGTTCCGTCGCGGCCTGTGGTCTTCTGCGGAATCGCCCGGCCGCAGAATTTCGTTCTGCAACTGCGCGCCGCAAGCCTTGAGCCGGTCGCCGAGGCCTTCTACCGGGACCACCACACGTACAACGAGAAAGATGTTCATGAATTGTTAGAGCTGAAACAGCGCAGCGAGGCTGGCGGTTTCGTCACGACCGAAAAAGATGCCGTGAACCTGGGGCCCTATCTTTCCGCTCTCGGGCCGCTTGCCGTCGTACCCGTGAAAATGGAACTATCGGATGCAGCTAACGCTGTCGATACCATGCTGCACAAGATCGAGGAACGAAGGCGCCGAGCATGAGAGAATCGTCCCTTGGCAAGGTCCCTGCGGTGTCAGACTCATGATCAAACATCCCAAAGAGGCAGACCGTCTCAAAAAGATTGTCGAAGCCTTTCCCAAAATAACCGTGACCGTGCTGGGCGATCTGGTGGCCGACGAGTTTGTGTTCGGCGAGATTTCTCGCGTGTCGCGCGAGGCGCCGGTTCTGATCCTGAAACACCGCGAGCGCATGGTCCTGCCTGGCGGCGCAGCCAACGCCGCGAATAATCTGGCGGAGCTGGGCGTAAACGTTCTTCCAGTCGGCATTGTGGGAGATGATGAACCGGGCCGCATGCTGCTGAAATATTTTCGCCACAAACGGATCGCGGTCAGCGGTGTGCTCAAGGACAAAAGCTACGCGACGGTCACCAAAACGCGCATTCTGGCCGGCATGACGCATAACGCACGCCAGCAGGTGGTGCGCATCGATCGCGAACCGCAGAAAGCGCCCAACGCTCACCTCACTCGGGAGCTCTATCTGGCAGCGAGGAATTACGCGCATGCATCCGACGCGCTGCTGGTTTCTGATTATGGGTACGGCGCGGCCACTCCCGCGATCGTGGACGTTCTACGGGAAAAGGGCAAACTGGGAGCGATGCCGATTGTCGTCGATTCGCGCTACCGGTTGATGCAGTACTCCGGTATCACGGCGGCGACGCCGAATGAACCGGAAGTCGAAGAGGCTCTGGGCGTTCGCATCGGGCAGGACTGGAACAACGTCATCGCCGCCGGAGAACAGGTGATGGCACGCATGAAGTTGCAGTCGCTGGTGATTACGCGCGGGCGTGATGGCATGGTAGCTTTCGATCACAAGCACAAGCCGGTCGACATCCCGATCTTCGGCTCCGACCAGGTGGCGGACGTGACGGGGGCGGGTGATACCGTGATCGCGGCGTTTACGGCCGCGCTGGCCGCGGGAGCGACGACGGAAGAAGCGGCGCAACTCGCCAACTATGCGGGCGGGATCGTCGTGATGAAACGGGGCACGGCAACGGTTTCGCTGGAGGAACTTGTGCACGCCATTGAACAGACGCCGCCGGCGACGCGGCCGCATTGAACGCCAGAAATTAAGCACTGCGAAATTGAACGCACACAATTGAATGCCGACAACAAAATCCTGAGCCGCGAAGAACTCCGCCAGCGCGTGGAGGAATGGCGGCGCGCCGGCGAATCGATTACGCTTGCCAATGGCAACTTCGATCTGCTGCATGTGGGCCATGTACGTTACTTGCGCGGAGCAAAGGCCCTGGGCGGGCGTTTGGTCGTCGCCATTAATTCTGACAAATCGGTGCGCGCGCTCAAAGGCGAAGGACGGCCCGTCATGCCCGCTGACGAACGGGCTGAGATTGTGGCTGCGCTAAGCGACGTGGATGCGGTGGTGATTTTTCCTGAGCTCGATGTGCGGGCGATCATCCGCGAAATTCGCCCTGACGTTCAGGCCAAGGGCACCGACTACATGGCGGATTCTGTTCCGGAGCGCGACGCCGTGGCGGAGTATGGCGGGCGCGTCGAGATCGTCGGCGATGCGAAGAATCACTCCACCAGCCAGATCATCCGCTCGCGCCTCTCACCGAGGAAATCTTGATCGCCGAGAGTGAAGGCGGCGCGAAGATCGGTCGCCCGCCTGTCGATCGTCCGCAGATCGATCGCCTGTTGATCGTGCGTCTGAGCGCTATGGGCGACGTGATCCACACTTTGCCTGCGGCTCAGGCGCTGCGCGACGCTTTCCCCGACTCAATGATTGGCTGGGTGATCGAAGAACGGTGGGCCGAACTCTTGTGCGCGCCCGGAACGCCGCGGCGGGGGCCGCGATCGGCGCAGCGGCCACTGGTTGATTGGATTCATCCGGTCAGCTTGAGCAGTTGGAGGAAATCGTTATTCACAATTCCGACGCTGCAGCAGATCGCAAAAACATGGAACGATCTTCGCGGAGCTCGCTATGACGATGCGGTCGATCTGCAGGGAGCGATTCGGTCGGCGGTGCTGGCACGCTGGTCAGGTGCGCCTGAAGTGTATGGCGCTGCAGAGCCTCGCGAGTCGCCTGCCAGTTTGTGGTACACACGGCGGGCCATCACTCGCGGCGCGCATGTGGTTGACCAGAATCTTTCGGTCGCTGAGGCGGTTGCTCAGCGGAAGATGAAAATGCCGTGCGTGGAGTTTCCTCGTGATGTCGCGGCCGAGCGGCGGATTGAGCAGCAACTGTCAGAACGGGGAATCGTCGAATTTGCGATTCTGAATCCGGGTGCTGGTTGGGGAGCGAAGCGCTGGCCAGCGGAGCGGTACGGCTGCGTGGCTCGAGCTTTGGCAGCGGACGGACTGCATGCGATCGTGAACTACGGTCCCGGTGAAGAAAAGCTGGCGAGCGAGGCTGCGGCCGCGAGTGAAGGCGCGGCCTCGCTGATGAAGTGTTCGATCAGCGAGTTGATTGCGCTGACGCGGCGGGCTCGATTGTTCATCGGAGGAGATACGGGGCCGATGCATTTGGCGGCGGCACTGCGTGTTCCGGTCGTGGCGATTTTCGGACCGACCGATCCCGCGCGCAACGGGCCTTACGGAACCCGGAGCATCGTGCTCCGCAACCCGGCGAGCCCGACCACGCACGCGCGCAACATGCAGCCTGATGATGCGATGCTGCAGATAACAATCGATTCTGTCGTGGACGCGGCCTGCCGCTTGCTGGCGGACAACGCCAACCGCAGACCGAAGTGTCCGCCCCACACGGAAGGTACTCATGGCTGAGTGGTCGCGGATGCAATGGGCAAGGATCGCGCGCCGCATTCGAGTGCCCCTCGGATTTGCGTTTGCCGTTTTGTATTTCTGGCTGGCGCGGCCCACGTGGCGCTTCCTCGCTATCGGCACGGCTGTGATTGTGCCAGGGCTTTTGATTCGCGCGCTCGCGTCCGGACATGTGCGCAAGAATGAGGCGCTCGCGACTTCGGGGCCTTACGCGTATACGCGGAATCCGCTCTACCTCGGATCGTTGCTGATGGGCGTGGGGTTTGCGGTGGCAGCGCGCAGTTGGTGGGTGGGCGTGGTTTTAGTGGCGATGTTCTTTGCGATTTATCTTCCGGTGATTCGCGATGAAGAGGCGTTTCTGCGGCAGAAGTTTCCTGAGTTCGAGGAATACGCGCGGCGCGTGCCGCGGATGCTCCCGCGGATTCGTCCAGGTTCGGGAGATTCGACCGGAGGATTTTCCTTCGATCTCTATCTGAAGCATCGGGAATACAACGCGCTCCTGGGATGTGTGCTGTTAACGGGCGCTCTAATTGTCAAGATGACCTTGCTTCGCTGAATGTCGTTCGTGTTGGAAATGTCCGGCGGGCGCAAGGTGATCGAAGAGGAATAGGGATCCTTCGACTGCGGAATTGCTTCGCATTCGCGAAGCAATTCCTCCGCTCAGGATGACAGTTTTCTGTGGCGACACAGAAACAAATTACTTCTTCGCTAGCAATTCCCTTGCGTGACTCAACTCTGGGCGCGTCGAGCTGGAGCCGTCGCACACTTGCAGCAGAAGTGCGTAGTACTCGTTGGCGTCGCTTTGCCGGCCGGCGGCTTCGGCGGCGCGGGCTGCGCCGTAGAGGCCGTTGAAGCGGTTGGGATTCAGTTTCAGGTCAGTCTGATATTCGGCTAGCGCTTGTTGCGGATGCTTGGCTTCGAGCAGCAAGTCGGCCAGCATTTCACGGGCGGGGATGCTCTCGGGTTCGTCGCCCAGTTGATCGTTCTTGTCGGCGATGGTGCGCAACATGGCCGCGGCTTTGTCGTCTTCGCCTTCGGCGTGCAGAATCCAGGCTTCGGCTTCGTGATAGTCCCGCAGCCAGGTTTCCGCTAAGTCGGCTTTCTTGTCGGCAAGCGCCTTCTGACGCAAACTCTCGATCTCGCGCAGATTTTTGTGCGCCTGCGTGAGGTCGCCACCGCGGGCCGCGCCGATGGTGCTCGCCCAGTAAGTGATCTCGAGATCGCCGTCGAGAGCGCCGGGAACTGGCTTCAGGGCGCCTGCCTCCGACCAGTGGCGCAGCTCGAGATCGTACATCGCAGGGAAAGCGCTGAGGGCGTTGGTTTGCGGATCGAAGTCGTGGCCATACATCGACTCCATCTTCGGCATGGCTCTGATTTCGTCGATCACTTTGGCCGCGTCGGCTTCGCGTCCGCTTTGCAGGTAGGCGTAGACGAGAAAATCCATGGCGTGGAACTGGTGACCTTCGCCGCCCATCCCCATTGCGGCAGTTTTTCGCGTGGCGGTGACGGAGGCGAGGTTGGAGTTGATGTCGTCCTGCCAGAGGCCGACGCGGGCGAAAATGTGCGAGGGCATGTGCAGAGCGTGGGGAGCGGCGGGTGCGACCTGCGCATAACGGCGGGCGGCGGGAATGCCCAGCTGCGCCAGTTGCGGCTTGTCGTAGGCGTGGATCAGGTAGTGCGCGACTCCGGGATGGTCGGGTTCGGTAGCGAAGAGCTTCTCGAGAATCGCGGCGGCTTGTTTGCGATTGGTGAAGGTTGCGTCTGCGTGCGGCTCGGAGGCCAGCAGCGAGAGTGCGTAGAATACTGCGGCTTCGTGATCGTCGAGATAAGCCGCATAGACGTTTTTCATTGCTTCGGAGTAGGCTTTGGCGCGGGCGGCGTGGTCGGACTTCTCGGAGTCGCTGTAAAAGGAAGTGATAGCAGCGATGTAGGCAGTCTCGCGCGGCGTAGCCTTCGCGGACAACTTCCTTGCCGTGTTCGCCTCGTTCAGGCCGCGGGCGATCACGCTGGCGTCTGGCTCATTCCACAACTGATGCCAAATACTCATCGCGATTCCCCAATGGGCCATGGCGCAGCGCGGATCGTCTTTGGCGATGTCGAGGAATTCCTTTTCGGCTTCTTCGTACCAGAACGAATGCAGCAGTGCGACTCCGCGGGTGAAGGGCTTCTGCACGGACGCGGCGCACGATATGGGGAAATGGACTGTGCCGAGTTGAGTCTCGGTGAGATCTTCGTGATGATGATGGTCTTTGTCTTGATCGTCGTCGGCGAATGCGGCGAAAGTGCAGAGGAAAGAAAAGAGCAGTAACCAGGCAAGACGTTTCATGAGAACCCCGCTGTTGTCAGGCGATTCTAGATGTGGGCAAGGGGGCGGTCAAA
>Ga0210400_10001613_pt1 | contig 22103 bp, 20 predicted proteins | sample IncBWH26MmetaG_FD_155456 | JGI IMG/M metagenome (GOLD analysis project Ga0210400, IMG submission 155456) | Forest soil microbial communities from Barre Woods Harvard Forest LTER site, Petersham, Massachusetts, United States - Inc-BW-H-26-M | ecosystem: Environmental > Terrestrial > Soil >...
CCTGGAGCGCAGGCGCCAAACCGAACAAGATGCCAGTAGCGACGCTGACCAGAATGGTGAATGCGAACACCGGAGCGCTCACATGAATATCATGCGCCCTGGGAAAATCGGCCGGCAGCAAAGAAACCAGCGCCTTGATCCCTCCCACTGCCATCGCAGTACCCAGGCCGCCCCCCAGGAAAGCGATGAGCAGACTCTCCGTGAGCAGTTGGCGAATCAAGCGGGAGCGGGACGCGCCCAAGGCGAGCCGCACTGCGATTTCCCGCTTCCGTGTTGTCGCCCTGGCCATCATCAGATTGGCCACGTTGGCACATGCAATCAGCAGCACCATGCCTACAGCTCCCAGCAACACCAGCAGCATTCGCTGGCTGGATCCGACAATTTCCCGATAAAGAGGAATGACCAGCACCTGCCAGCCGGCATCTGCTGGATGCTCGCGGGCAAGCTGGATCATGAGCGCGTTCATCTCACCCTGTGCCAGCTTGGGTTGGACACCTTTTCTTAATCGTCCAATTCCTTCCATGTAATGAGAACCGCGTTGCGACGGGTCTCCCGCGAATGAAAATGCCCACCATATGTCTACACTGTCACCGTAGGGAAGGGAGTGAAATTCGTTTCCGGGATGGGCTGTGCCCGGTGGCATGACTCCAACAACGGTAAAGAGTTGCGCATTTAATGTGATCTTGCGCCCCAGGATATCCGGCGCCGCCCCGAATCGCGTGCGCCACAATCGGTCGCTCAGGATGACCTGCAGCCCATTTCCGGGAATCTCGGCCTTCTCGTCGAATTCGCTTCCAATCTCCGGCTTGAGCCCGAGTACGCGAAAGTACCCGGATGTAATCCTGAACGCTGATAGCCGCTCTGCTTCGCCGGAGCCGGAAAGCTGTACGTCTTCACGCGTGAACGCGGCAAACGAATCGAATGATTTGTTGCGTGATCGGAAGTCCTGGAAGTCAAATGGATTCAACGGAAATTTGGGATAAGCCGCGCTGGAGACAAATATCCGTACAATGCGTTCTGGCTCTGGATAAGGAAGCGACTTCAACAGGACGCCATCGATCACGCTGAAGATGGCGGTGTTGGCCCCGATACCCAGCGCCAGGGTGAGGACCGCTGTCAAGGTGAAACCAGGCGACTTGCGGAGTTGGCGTGCGCCGTAACGCACATCGCGCCAAAGGGTCTCAAGCAACAGGAGCGTTCGCATTTCCCGGTTGCGATCCTGCAACAATGACGTGTTGCCAAATTGGCGGCGCGCGGCAGAAGCTGCCTCGCCGGCGGACATGCCCTGGCGAATGAAACGCTCGGTAAGCAGGCGCAAGTGTGTCCGCACCTCGTCGTCGAAATCGCAATCCGCTTGCCGTTTACTGAACAGTCCTTGGAGCTTTGCCACGAAGATACGGAGCAGCGAGACCATGATTACCTCTGCCCCTCCAAACGCAATACGCGGCCGATTACGCCCGAGATGCGCTCCCAGTTTGCAGTCTCAAGGGCCAATTGTTTTTGGCCGCGTTTGGTGATGGAGTAGAACCTCGCTTTGCGATTGTTCTCTGACGTGCCCCATTCCGAAGCAATCCAGCCCTGCTGTTGAAGCCGCAGTAAAGAGGTATAAACAGTACCTTCGTTCAGTTGCAGTACTTCCTCGCTCAACTGCTCAATGCGCCGGGCGATGCCGAATCCGTGCAGCGGCCCCAGGGCATGGAGGGTCTTCAGGACCATGAGATCGAGCGTGCCTTGCAATACTTCTGATTTCTTGGCGACCAAGGCTTCTCCTTTGGACATCGCACAGAAGATACTATATTTCCTTTGTAATGTCCATAGGAACTGCCCGGCCTCGCGGAATGCAAGTGTTCAAAGCGTTTGGTTTTGGGAATTCCTGCTGCGAATGTGGCAACAATCACCGGTATATAGATGATAATGATAGAGGCTGCTGACGGCTTGCCGTCGCGTTTCTGTTAACCTAACGGTTCAGCTTTGCATTATTGGAGGATCGCGTGGGAAAGACGATACAGTTTAAACGGCCTGACGGAAAGACCTGCCCCGGCTACCTTGCATCAACCAAAGAGGACGCGAGCGTGCCGGGTTTCGTGGTTATTCAGGAGTGGTGGGGGCTCAATGATCAGATCAAGAAAACAGCCGACCGCTTTGCCGAGGCCGGCTACCGGGTGCTGGTACCCGACCTGTACCGCGGCAAGGTAACCAGCGCCGCAGACGAGGCAAACCACCTGATGGCAGGCCTCAACTTTCCCGATGCGGCCGAACAGGACATCCGGGGCGCTGTCCAATACCTCAAGCAAATTTCCAGGAAGGCCGCAGTGGGCGGATTTTGCCTGGGCGGTGCGCTGACGCTTCTCTGCGCCGGGCGCGTGCCGGAGATGGATGCCGGCGCCTGCTTCTATGGCATTCCACCCGCCGAAGCCCTCGATCCCAAGAGCATTAAAGTTCCTCTCATCTGCCACTTTGCCAACCATGACGACTGGTGTACGCCCGCGAAGGTAAACGAACTGGAGGCCGCGCTCAAGCAGTCGAAATCAAAATACGAGATTTATCGTTACGACGCACAACATGCATTCATGAATGAATCCCGTCCGGAAGTTTACGACGCGCAGAGCGCCAACACAGCCTGGGAGCGGACGATCAAATTCCTGAAACAGGCGCTCGCATAACCTGCATCCTGGTCGATGAAAACGCCGCTGTTCTACGTGATGTCGGCCGAAAGCCAGATTTGCGGGCATACAGAGCAGTTGTTAGACTAGCGGCTCCCTGTTCGTGTTTGCTATTGTGGTAATGGCGATGCAGGCCGAGACGATCCGCGAAAAACGCGCTCGCATCATCAATGCGGAAGCGGAGCTGGAAGCGTCGGAAAAGCTGGCAGCGGCATCGGCGCAAATGGCTGGAAATCCTGCGGCCCTCGAGTTGCGGCGCATGCAGATGGTGGCGGAGGTCGGCGCGGAGAACAACAGCACCACGGTGATCATGATCCCATCGGATTTCGTGACCCTGTCGAAGTCCCTGAGCGAATATCTACACGAGCTGGCGGCGCAAAAATCCAACCCGAAAAACTGAAGCAGCCAGTCGCAAGCAAGACCTCTCCATCTTTCTCATTTGCGTGTAGACGTGTAACAAGGCGCGAGTTCACTCGTGCCGAAAGCTTACCTTGTGCATTTCCAATGAACGTCCGCTCTCGCGAGGCTCATGAGTAGTATTCAAGTGGTATTGGAGTATAGAAAAGAAGGGGGGTCGTACGGAGGTTAACAGCCTGGAATTGGAAAGTTCTCATCTGGCGCTTTGGCTAGAGTGGGCGCCTAGATCCGGCATTCAAGACGTTCGCTGAGGGGCTGGTCTGTGATTATGCAGGATGACCAGCCCCTTTGCCTTTCAGGCAGCAGGTGCGATTCGCCCAAATTATTCAGTTGTCAAAGAGCCTTTTTCCGCAGCCACTAGGGCAGCGGTGCAAAAAGTCAGACCCTTCGCTACCGCCTCAGGGTTTCGCCTGCAGCCCTTCGGCTCGCTATGCTCACCTCGAGGGTGACAAGCTGCGCTCACGCCCGCAAAACGGCTCAATTTATCCGTGACATCGTGACAACCCGCATAAACATTGGCGATTCGCGGCACGGATTCAACGACTCGGGCTCCGGATGCCGTGCCAGCAAGGTCTATACGCTAGCGGACGGTACTCCGCCCAGGCGCTTTTCATCGCGTCTTTTACAGAGTAGCCAGAGCTGATCTACCAGCGCAACATTACGGGGTAAATTGTGCTTTTTGGGTTGGATTCGACTGAAGCCCGATACTTGAGACCCAGACACTCTCACATCCTTGAGTGGATGGTATCGGGACTTAACGCCCTGCTCTTCGCAGGGGATCGCCTTTTGAAACAGAATCCGGAGGGATGATTTCCGGCTCGACGGAGCGCACCCGCTGGCGGGTCACAAAGAAGACGGCGGCTGTCCATGTTGGAAACAAATCAAGACCAGGGACCAGTTCTACAGCCAGTGTAGGCAGAAAGGCCCAATGCCATCCAAGAAGCCGGGAAAGAATCGCCGCTACTGCTACATCAAGGACCGCATCCGCCGGCGACCAGCCGCCTTCCGCAAAGAACGGCCATGCGACTAACTGGAGGAAATCCGCAGCAATTGCAACCAACCACGCCAAGCGGTGCTCCGGCGCCTGGATGGATTTGAAGAAATCAGAGATGTTCCGCATAAAGAGCCCATAAGAAGGATACAACGTCAGCACCGTAGTAGATCAACCCGGCGTCTCTTGATTTCTTATAAGAGCCTCAAAACAAACTACTTGTGAATTTACCTCCAGATTACACCCTGATGATGCTCGTTTTACCCGCCGTCTATTGCCTCTGGTTCGAGCATTGGAGATGCTGGCCTCAGGAGGAAACGTACCATGCATCTTCATATCAAACTCACTCTCTTACTTCTTCTCGCGGTTTCGTCCGTGGCCGGCTTCGCACAGCGGGCCACCCCTGATGCGCCCGACCAATCGGAGCTCCTGAAAAACTCCAAAGACAAGGACTACATCCTGCGCAATTTCAAGACGATGTACGTCCATACGAAGGACATTGAGTTCTTCGACAGCAGCCAGATGAAAGCGGCACTGCACCGGAATGACGACTTCGAGAAACTCAATATCACTATCGTGGACGATCCCCGGGTGGCAGACGTAGTGCTTGAGGTTACCTACACCTTTGCATGGGACTACCCGTTTGAGCTTCGGCATCAGAACACGACATTCGTGCTGTTGGCCGGTAAAGGCGAGGGGCCGTTCTCCGGACCGTTAGGGGCCGCCGACGTTGCCTACCAGTTTGTCAGGCTGGCCACGCCGTACCGAAACTCAACGAAAAAATAACAACGCGCTTTGGGATCTCTTGAAGTTCAGCCATAGAGAGGATTGGCCAGAGCTTTGAGAACCCAAAGCGCCGGAAGTTTCTCCAGCGTGTGAGCAAAGACCGCGCACACGCTGCCATGCCGCATAGCGGTATTGTCCCGGCAATAATCTGGTAACGATGTCCAGTGATCAGCTCGTTTTAGGCAATGCTGTGTCTTTTTACAAGGTGGAAGAACGGCCCTTTAGGGCCGTGTTAAGGCGCAAAACAAAGGGCTTTAAGCCCCGGCGGCAGAGGCAGCCGAAGTTTCTTGGGATACATCACCCCTTAAAACGGTTTAAACCAACCGCATAACTCACACCCAGGCAAAACGCCTTGATTGTAAAAAGTTTTTCAACAAACTGTCGATTTGGCCGGTCGCCATGCGACTTACTAACGGAGGAAGATGAATGAAGTCGTAACTGAGAATTCACACGTAACCCGTGTAGAATACAAGCACAGAAAATTTTCCCGAATCCAGGGCAGCTCTCCGGGCGAGTACTGGGCGGCTCTGATTCGGCAGCTTCAGTTCGACCCAGTTGCCAGGTACTTATTACTTCGTTCGACCATTTTTGTTTTCATCTTTTGTTTTCATCTTTTGTTTTCATCCCAGGAGGCGGCATGACGCTGACTCGATTTGCAACCAAGAATGCGTTCCGGAACCGTCGCAGAAGTCTTTTGACGGCGCTCAGTATCAGCTTTTCGCTGCTGTTGCTGACTCTTCTTATGAGCATTTATCGGGGATTTTATCTGGAAAAGGGCTCGGTTGAATCCCAGTTGCGCTTGATTACCCGGCATAAAGTGTCGCTGGTGTTCCAGCTGCCCTCGTATTACCGGGAAAAGGTCAGGACCATTCCTGGCGTGGTGCATGTCAGTCCGTGGAACTGGTTTGGTGGAATCTATAAGGACGAAAAGCCGGAGAATTTCTTCTTCCAGTTCACCGTTGACCCTAACGAGATTTTTCAAGTGTTAAAAGATTTCAAGGTGCCTGCTGATCAGCTTGAGGCTTTCCAGCGGGACCGCGCCGGGGTGGCTGTGGCCAAGCCGCTGGCTTTGAAACACGGATGGAAATTGGGCGATCACATTATCATCAAGGGAACGATTTACCCGATCAACCCGGAACTCACGATAAGGGCGATGTTTGAGACGGTCGATCCGTTCGATGGCGTCCTGTTTAATACCGAATACATTGAGCAGGCACTCCCCAGAGTCAAAGGAAAAACCGGGACGTTATATACCCTGGTGGATTCTCCCGCTCACATTACAGAGGTCTCGCAGGCCATCGACCGGATGTTTGAAAATTCGCCCGAACCAACCAAGACCGAGAGCGAAAAGGCGTTTGGTCTCAATTTTGTGGCGTCCCTGGGGAATGTGAAGTTGTTCATCTTGAGCATCTGCGGCGCGGTGGTCTTCACCATTCTGCTTGTATCCGGCAACACCATGGCCATGACCATCCGGGAGCGCACCCGCGAAGTTGCTGTGCTGAAGACGCTGGGTTTCACCCAGGGCAGAATCCTGTCACTGTATGTGGGCGAAGCGATCACCATCTCATTGATCGGCGGGTTGCTGGGGAGCCTTGCCGCAACGCTGCTTTTGATTGGCATATCCAAACTTCCCAATGGGACTTTCTTCGGCGGCTTCAAGGTCACTCCGGAGACCTTTGCCGTATCTTTGTTAGTTGCGGCGCTGGTTGGGTTCATCAGCGCGATTTTTCCCGCATATAACGCCTCCCGAAAAAATATCGTGGAGGGTCTGCGGCACATCGGCTAAGAGGCGAGCATGGCGATTCCTATCACATACAATCTTCGAAACCTGCGTCTGCGGCTGGCGGGGACCATCATGACCGCATTGGGGATCGCCCTGACCGTGGCTGTGACAGTGTTCATCCTGTCGCTGCTCAGTGGCCTGCAGCGCGCATTTGTGCAGAGCGGCGACCCTCTCAACGTCCTGGTCATCCGCAAGGGCTCACAGACGGAACTTCAGAGCGGCGTGGACCGCGAGAGCTTTCAAACCATCAAATTTCTGCCGGGCATTGCCAAAAACAAAGCCGGCGACCCCCTGGTTTCCGGAGAGTTCGTGGTAGTCATGACCATTCCCCGCCGGAATGGCACCGGTGAAGCCAATGTAACCGTTCGCGGCATGTCATCGATTGGTTTTGAGCTGCGGCCCAGCGTCCACTTAGCCGAAGGACGCTGGTTCAATCCCGGACAGCGTGAGATCGTGGTAAGCCGATCCATCACGAAAAGATTTTCCAATTCCGAACTGGGCAAGGAGCTGTTCTTCGGCAAGGGAAAATGGAAGATCGTTGGGGTTTTTGACGCCGGTGAAACGTCCGCCAGCTCGGAAATCTGGGCGGACGCGAATCTGATGAGCAGCGACTTCGACCGGACTGCCGCATTCTCGTCTGTGCTTGTTCACGCTACCGATCCTGTGGCAGCCAAGGCGTTGTCGAACCGCATGAACGACGATCAGCGGCTCAAACTCGATGGCTTCAGCGAACCCGAATACTATGCGGCACAGACTCGATCAGGCGATCCCATCAGGTTTGTCGGCACGCTGGTCGCAATCGTAATGGCCGTCGGCTCATGCTTTGCGGCCATGAACACCATGTATGCGGCGGTGGCCAATCGCGGACGCGAAATTGCCACGCTGAGAATTCTGGGGTTCTCGCGGCCCAGCATCATTACATCGTTCGTGCTTGAGTCAATACTGCTATCGCTGCTGGGCGCAGCTCTGGGATTGGCGCTCACGCTGCCCTTCAACGGAATGACCACCGGCATCGGCAATGTGACTTTCAGCGAAACGGTCTTCAATGTCCACGTTACGCTTTCCGTAATGATTACAGCCATAGTGTTTGCGGTGACCATGGGACTGCTCGGAGGTATTGCTCCTGCCTGGCACGCCGCAAAAAGAGAGATTCTGGCAGCGCTCAGAGACTAGGAATTTATTTCAATCATGTCAGTCGAGACAAAATTTGATGACCTGAAACACCTGCGGATTGATCGTTCCCTGAAAGAACCGGACGACACTCCCAAGTGGTCTCATCGATTCATTCTGATTGGTATAGGCGCGCTCGTCTTGATGGGCATCATTGCCCTTGGCGTCCGTATGTTTTCCTCTTCCGCCCCGGAGGTCCAGGTCGTGCGCCCAACGGCGGTCTCCAACGCGACTGGAGGCAACACCGTGCTGGCGGCCGCCGGATACATTGTTGCCCACCACACCATTAGCGTGAACTCCAAAGTCACGGGCCGCATCGCCTGGATCGGAGTGGAAAAAGGCGACAAAGTCCGCGCGAACCAGGTACTGGTTCGCCTGGAAGATCAGGAGTTCCAGGCACAGGTGCAGCAGGCGCGGGGAGCCGTGGCTGCGGCGGAGGCCCGCCTGAAGCAACTTCAGCACGGATCGCGTCCGGAAGAAATACAACAGTCGTCTGCCAATCTCGATGAAGCCCGCGCGAACCTTGCCAATGCCAAAGTCACTCTTGACCGGACCAGGATGCTTACAGAGCAAGGCGTGATGTCAAGGCAGCAACTCGATGACGCGCAAGCCCGGTACGATGCCGCTTCGCAGCATATGCAATCTCTGCAGAAGTCCTATACGCTGACGCAAATTGGCCCGCGCGCAGAAGAGATTGAAAACGCACGCGGAAGCCTGCTCCAAGCCCAGGGACAGTTAGCGTTTGCGCAGTCGCAGCTTGATGCCACGCAGATTCGCGCCCCGGTAAACGGCACCATTCTGCAGCGCACCGCCGAAAAAGGAGAGTTGGTGACGGCCCAGTTCGCCAGCGCCGCTGACACGGGCGGGCCCCGTGGCTCGGTAGTTTCTCTGGCCGACCTTACGGATTTGCAGGTCGAACTTGATATTAGCCAGAACGATTTCGCACGCCTTGGACCAAAGCAGCGCGCCGTGCTGACCACCGACGCCTATCCTGATCGGGAATATAAAGGAGTAATCGATGAGATCTCCCCTCAGGCGAACCGGCAGAAGGCCACGGTGCAGGTGAAGGTAAAAGTCCTGGATCCCGACGCCTTCCTTCGGCCCGACGAGAACGCCAACGTCCGCTTCCTCGCCGAGGAAGGCAAGAACCAGGCCCAGGTATCTTCTGGCGCAGTGGTGCCGGCAGCGGCAGTGCATGACAGCGGCGGCAAGAAAATTGTGCTGGTGGCGTTTGACGGCCGCGCGGTGGCCCGGGAAATTAAGATCCAAAGTCAGCGTAATGATGGCTATCTGGTGGACGGCCTTACCGGTGGTGAAGACATCATCGTAAATGCCCCCACCGATTTGAAAGACGGCGACCGCATTCGTATCAAGAAATGAGAGGAATTTGGTAATTGGGTAATTTAGTAATTGGGTAATTTTGAAAATCAAAGGCGAGGAACCGGAGATAACAGGATTATGACTCAGACCGCAGACATGAAGACCGCGCCTGCCATGACCAAGCTTGTGCGGGCCAACCACGTGAGCAAGGTATTTGTGCGCGACAGCTTTGAGGTAAAGGCCCTTGATGACGTCTCCATTGATATCGCGGAGAAGGAGTTTCTGGCGCTGATGGGCCCTTCAGGCTCGGGCAAGACCACACTGCTGAATATGATTGCAGCGGTTGATCGTCCTACCTCCGGCGAGCTGCTGGTGCAGGGTGAGAACGTCTTCCGCTTCAACGATACCAAGGTCGCGCAGTGGCGCAACCGTCACATCGGCTACGTCTTTCAGACCTTCAATCTTATTCCCGTATTGACAGCATTTGAGAATGTAGAGCTCCCGCTCTTGCTTACGAGCCTCAGCAAAGAACAGCGCACCAAGCACGTGAAGACGGCCCTGCAGTTGGTTGGCCTCGGCGATCGCATCAACCATCTTCCAAAACAGCTCTCCGGCGGGCAGGAACAGCGTGTCGCCATTGCACGCGCCATTGTGACGGATCCAACCCTGATTCTTGCCGATGAACCTACCGGCGACCTCGACAGCCAATCTGCCACAGAAGTCCTTGAAATCCTCAAACGGCTGAACGCAGAGTTCGGCAAGACGATCGTGATGGTAACCCACGACCCCCACGCCGCAGCCTACGCGCATGTAACCAGACATCTTGAAAAGGGCATGTTACTGCCGGCATGAGCGGTGGACTTGCGATGGCGATTTATAAAGGCGAAACCGATTTAGCCACAATACTGTTCACTTAAACTTTCCTCGAACCTACTCGATTAATAGGCTGTAAGAGAAACCTTATGCCGTCCCTACGGGACTTGTCATTTATCTCTAACACTCCCCAGCACTTACGTGCTGGGCTCAATAATTGCGCCCCTCCGGGGCTGGGATTCATTGTTCTGCGAGCATCTTCGAATTCCTTAAGTGAACCGTATTGGATTTAGCCACGAATTCACGCGAATGAACGCGAATGGGAATGCTGTAGCGAGTGTTTCTGGTTCTCGCAACCATCTCGTTAAGGGATGGTTGGGGGCTATTACTTGTCTCGCCTACACTAAAAACTAAAATGTTATAGTCCTTGCAAGCTGTTCGTTTAGGGACTACTATTTTTTGCCCCTTCCGCTATATAGCCGTGTAACCCAGTTCGGGCTACAATAATTCCCAAAAACAGCCTATCATTTCACCCATGACGAGCACCGATCCAGCTCAAGAATTGCAAAGGTTGAAAGAGACATACTCGCGGATGAGTGAAGGTGAACTCCAGGTCTTGGCTAACGATGGTTACGACCTGACTGACATTGCCCGAGAAGCCCTGAAGGCTGAGCTTGCCGCGCGGGGCCTGAACATTCGGCTCAGAGACACGCCACGGTTGAAAGGCGTAGCGCAATTCAGCGAAGACCTGACCGATTTGTCCCAGGTGGAAGGCCCCGCCCAAGCACGAATGACCCGAGACGGGGTTGATTCCGCAAAACGGCCTGTCATTTCACCTGTGAAGAGCGTCGGTACAGCAGAAGAATGGCACAGGTTTAAAGAGACATATTCGCTGATGAGTGAAGATGAGCTCCAGCGTGTGGCTGACGACGCTTACGACCTCACTGACATTGCCAGAGAAGCTCTGCAGGCTGAGATTTTCGCGCGGGGCTTGAGCATTCGGCTAAGTGACACGCCCCAGGTAAAAGACGTTCCGCAATTCAGCGAAGACCTGATCGTCATAGACCAAGTGTGGAGTTACGCCCAGGCGCGCCAGGCGCAAGACATTCTTGTGGCCGTCGGCGTTCCCAGCTACCTGGGTCCAGACAATCTCGTAAATGTGGACGACTATAGCGGCAGCTTTGAGGATGGCGTGGACTTGAAAGTCAAGGGTCACGACATGAGTGCGGCATATGGCGCATTTTATAAATTCAAGCGGTCCAGACCGCAGGAAGAGAAGGAGCCGACGGACGATACCCAAACGAACGACTCCCCATTCGACTATGACATCCGCTGCCCGAAGTGCCGTTGCCTTGAAATCATATTTGAGGGTCGCGACCCGGAACCGGAGACCGGTCCGGCCAGAGACGCGAAATTCAACTGGACCTGCGAGGAGTGCGGCCATCACTGGAAGGACGATGGCATCGAACAGAAGATCGGGTGACCGGCCTGAAGTTTTGTCGAGTTTGTGCAGAAAAATTCTGTGTTCGCAAGCTGTTTGCATAGCTTGCCGAAGATTGCCGCTACACCGCTACATCCAAGCAAATGGCAATTAGCAATTGGCCAGAAAAACCACTCAACCAAGAAATTTACCCCCAAATTGGGACGGGCAGGCCGCATGATTTTAGCCACGAAATACGCGAATAGACACGAATGATCAAGGTCCAATGAGCTGCCGGTCTGAACTGAGACCTTGAGACAAGGGGCATTTTTATTGGGTTGCATCGTCACCCACCCTTCGCAAAAAACGCGAAGGATGGGGCACCCGACTGTGTGGGTGAGACCGCGTAGCTGCCCCTGCGTTATTCCTTCCGCTTGCTGGACACACTACGAGTAACCGGGGAAAGAGACCACGAATTTTAACGTCCTCGCGGATGACGCGCATTGTCGAGAAAGACCTTTCCCCTTCGGCAAGCTCAGGGTCACGCCTCTTGAACGCCTCTATTTTGATTATATAGATACTACTAAGGCGCGGCTAGGAGAATTTACCCCTAAATCTCGCGCTCATCTGCGAAATCTGCGGCAACATCAATTTTCCTTTGCGCCTGAGCTGGTTCGTGCTCCCGCCCCAAGGCCGAGCGAGAGAGATGAATCAGTCGAGCGGCACAACCGCGATATTGATGGGTTCGAGCTTCTTCGGATCGACGACCCGGCCATCCTTGTAGTTGTCAATACCGGTGTTGCCGATGAAATAGAACTTCCCTTTTGTAATGGCGCCTGTTGTAGGATCGCTGACCAACGGGGTGCGATATTCAAGAACTTCCGTAGAGACCACCGTTCCCTCATCTGGCGAGAGCCGCCAGCGGGCCACGCGATAGGAGCCCGTGCCATACTGAACGCCGATCAGGTTGCCTCTGTACGAGTAGAGGCCATCGATTCCGGCCAGCGTACTGTGTTTGCCTGGATCCACTTCGCGCGTGGCCTTGTTTCTTAAATCTGCGTTGTTTCTGAAATCAACCTGAATCACTCCCATCAGGTCGGCGACGAAAAGCAGACTGCCGTCGTCAGATAACGCAATGCCGTTGGGATAGAACAAGGGCCGATGGAATGCCAGTGGCGTGAAGCTGTGCTGCTTGCGATCAAAGCGGTAAACCTGGTGAGCCGCGGTGTCGGTCACGTAGATCTCGCGAGAGCGGTAAACGACCAGGTCGTTGAGAATATGCTGCCCGGTTCCCGGAGCGGAAAAGCGCTCCAGCAGCTGCCCTTGCGAGTTGAAATGGAGCAGCTCCGAGTCGTGGCCGTTGAACATACCTTACTCCATCGCGACGGTGTCAGCGCCATCTTAGACGCATGACTGCGAAGAGCGGTAGCCGATTCCCTCAGCATTGCGATACGTACGACATTCAGCGTTCGGCGTAATATCCGGATCGGGTCTGCACGGCAAGATCTTTCTGCCTGGTCGACAGATGGATCTTGTGATATCCGGCCCGGAAAGCTGCTTTGTCAGGGGTGTAACCCAGGCTGTATTGGTTGCGCAGCTCCTCTTCAATGAGCCTGTAAATCTCGCCAATAGGCTGCTTCTTCGAGACTTCGAAAAGGCGGGCACCTGTTTCTTTGGAGATCCGCTCCAGAATTTTCTTGCCATCGGGGTGCGACTCTTGAGGGAACCTTGGCCCACCTCTTCCGCCCCCGCGCCGGCCCATGCCGCCGCCACCGGGAAAACCAAATCCTCCCGAATGTCCGTACGCCTCATCATCTTTAAAGAGGATGGAGAAGACCAGCGTATCGGAGCGCTGGGCCGATTCTATGGCGCTCTCTAAACTCTCTTTGCTCCCTGTGTCCACACCGTCCGAGAGGATAATGAGCGCCTTGCGCCCCTGCTGCTTTTTCATCAACTCGTTTGATGCCAGGTAAACGGCATCATAGAGCAGCGTGCCACCGCCGCCGGGCCTTCGGCGCTGGCCAGGCTGGCCACCGGAGTTCGTCCGGGTGAACTGCGGCGTCTGCAGCAACCCAAGGGCGGCCTCCAACTTTTGCCGGGAGGAGGTCAGGTCCTGAAGAAGCTCCACTTCGAAATCAAAATGAATCACGAATGCCGTGTCTTTTGTTTCGCGGAGCATTTGGTCCAGAAAGCTGTAACTCGCGCTTCGCTCCTGATCAAGAACACGCCTTTGACTCAAACTGGTATCCACGAGCAAGCCGAGGGTGAGCGGAAGATCGCTTTCCTGCGTGAAATACTTTATGGGCTGTGGGTGGCCATCTTCTTCAAGCAGGAAATCGTCTTTGGTCAGGTTACGAACGACCGCCCCATGTTTATCGCGCACTGTGGCGAGCACATTGACAACCTTGACATCGACAGAGATGGTTGGCTCCTGCTGGCTCCAGACCGGCCTTCCTGTCAATAACAGGAAAACCATCGAGAGCGAGAGCAGAAGCCAACATCGGGGCAACGTGTTCAAGCTGGTAACTGGCCTGCACGTATTCTTGCTGCTACCTGCAAAGTCCTGTCTCATGCTGTCTCTTGATCCAACACAACCCCATTTGGCAACGCTGCCATCCAGTCCTTTATTGAGGCGTGGACGGATGATCCATTGAATGCCCGTGAAATCCGTGCATGCCACCAGGACCAAAATGTTCGTGCTGACTCTCGAACTGGGTCAACTTGGTCTGCTGGTCGGGCGTGAGGATTTGGAAAAATGCGGCCCTGGCCTTGGCATGAGCGGAGATCATCTGGGCCGTCAGATTGCCGATATTGGTCGCAGCCTGGTCGATGGCTGCCGTGTCATTGGTTTTAATGGCAGCGTTCAGGCCGTCATGCGCCGTTTTCAAATTGTTATGTATGGTGGTTTGGCTCCCGGCAGCGTTGGTGAAGATGGTCGTCGCCTGTTGTTGCTGGGCGGGCGTCAAATCCAGTTGCTTGGTGAGCATGGCGAGGTGATGCTTTGCGTGCTCGGCCGGATCGCCGGGCGCCGGTCCCATTTGAGCAAAGGCGGCCGAAGCTGCGAGCGCCAGGATTATTATGGACGATTGAACTGCATTTTTCATGTTGTAGTTCTCCTTCTTTCTTCTTGAGTTGAAACAAAATCCTCATCCGCAGCCGCAGGACATCGAGCAAGCCCGGCGAATTAACCGGAGATGGCGACCGCAGCCGGCGAAAATCTTGAGAAGACTGAGCGGCGCTTGCGGTCCTGAACATCAATCTTCCCGGATTTCCGGCTTGCCTGGACCGCAGCCAATAGCTCCGTGCGAAATCTTGGCTTATAAATGAATGCAAGCGCTCCACACGCGAGGCACTCATCCCGCAACTGCGGCGAGTCTTCACTCGACATCAGCAACACCCTGGTGCCCGGAAAATGCCGGGCGAGGAGCCTGGTTGCCACCAGCCCGTTCATGCGCGGCATCGATACGTCCATAAGGACAAACTCAGGATGCACGCTCTCAACGGCTTCCATGGCCTCTTCACCATCGGCTGCTCTACCAACTATCTCGATACCTTCTTCTATTTCCAGCAGCGCGCAGATCGCGTGCAGGATGGTTGGGGAATCTTCCACCACCACGATCGAGGCGACGATTGAAACGTTCTTGGACCGTTCATGGTTTGCGGGCTGTTGATTCAACATATTCATAAGATCCACCTGATGAAGCGCCTGGTTTTTCCGGCCCTCTGTCACAACACCAAGTCTAAGTCCGCATGGATGGAAGGTGGGTAAATCCTCCGCAAACAAGATGTAAAGTCTTTGTAAAGACGTTATAGACCAGTGCGTCTCGCAGACTCTATGAATTTAATTGTGGGTATAATTTTGGCAGCGCCCAATGCGTCCCCCGCGAACGGGCGTGCGGAGCCGGCATGGCCCGATCTTGCGCCGGCCCGTTGCGTCTTAAATGTCTATGCGGTTGCCCTCAAAAGAACGCTTGTTGTCCTCGGCCGTGATCGCGGGCCTTGCTGCCGTTCTGGTGGTGCTTGCGGTCCTTCAATATCGCTGGAGCAAAGAGATCAGTGAAGCGACAAGCGTGCGAATGCAGATGGGGCTGCATGCTTCCATGATTGGACTGCGCCAGGGATTGGAAGGCGAGCTTACGAAGATCTGTTTTGCGTTGCAGCCGGATGTCGGCCCGGGCTCCCTTCACGACAAGATGCGCTCTATCCAACGATTCCAGCATTGGAGCCGGACTACGCAACATGCGGGTCTGGTGAAGGATGTTCTCGTGTGGCAGGACTCCATCGGGAACCATCCGCAACTGTCGCGCCTGAACATCGCGACCAGTCAACTTGAGCCGGAGAGCTGGCCCGCCGATCTCGACGCGTTGCGGTCGCATCTGCAGACAATGGCTGAAGATTTTCGGTCCACTTTTAACAATCGGAACCTGCCTGACATGCTTCGCGACCCGGCTCCCAACATGCATGGGGGCCACGGTCACGTGAATCACGAAAACCACAGCACAGGGAGCGGGGAATTGCGGCCATCCTCGGAATTTCGACCGTCAGACCGCCGCTTCCCGGGTCATGGCAATCCTTTTTCCCCCTGGCAGGTTGACGAGAACATTCCGGCGCTGGTTCGGCCCATGTTTCACAGGAGCAATGCACAAAATGCGCGAGGCGGAACCGCCATGCTTGCGGTGGATTGGATTGTCGTCTGGCTCGACGGCAAGTTCCTTCGGGAACATGTAATGCCGGAAATGGTAAACCAATATTTCAACGGACCGGATGGACTGGCCTATGAAGTGGCGCTCATCGGCGGCAGCGAGCCGGGTCACGTTATCTACTCTTCCGATCCCCAATTTGGAGAGCAGGACACCTCCGCTGTTGACGTAGCTGTGCCGGTTTTTGGCTCCTCTCGCGATCACCATCCACCCATGGAGATGTTCGCCCACGACCCGGGACCCATTCACAACGATTTCCCATCGCATCTGATGCGCCACGCGGGTGCGACTGGATTTTTGGGGCCGCCGGGCTTTGAAGTGATCCGCTACTCCAGCAGCCAAAAAGATTGGCAACTGATTGCAAGGAACCGCAAGGGACCGCTGGAAGCGGTGGTGGCCGAAGTGCGCCACCGCAATCTGGCCCTGAGCTTTGGCGTACTCCTATTGCTGGCGGCCAGCATGGGGATGATTATTGTGGCAAGCCAGCGGGCCCAGAAACTGGCCAGGCTACAAATGGATTTTGTGGCGGCGATCTCTCATGAACTGCGCACGCCGCTGGCGGTCATCTGTTCGGCCGCCGACAACATCGTGGACGGATTGGTCGAAGGCAAAGAACAGTTGACCAAATACGGCCACGCAATCAAGAACCAGGGACAACAGCTCAATCAATTGGTGGAGCAAATCCTGCTTTTTGCCGCCACACGGCAAAACGGGGACCTCTACAATTTTCGGCCGCTCCAGGCATCGGAGATCGTTGCAGCAGCGCTGCTCAACACGAGCGGATTGATTCAGTCCGAACAAATCATCGTCGAGCAGCATATTGAGCCCAACCTGCCGGAGGTTATGGGTGATCTCTCGGCCTTTTCGCAATGCTTGCAGAACCTGATCACCAATGCCGTGAAGTATGGCGGCGAACAGCGCTGGATCGGAATCCGGGCAATCTTGAGCGAAGGAGGACGGGGCAAAGAGATACAGATCAGCATTGAGGATAGAGGCCTGGGAATTGCACCGGCCGAGTTGGCCCACATCTTCGAACCGTTCTACCGGAGTCCCGTAGTTACCGCGGCGCAGATTCATGGAACCGGATTAGGACTACCGCTGGCCCAGAGTATGGCACAAGCAATGGGCGCGAAGCTTACCGTCACCAGCGTGCCGGGCCAGGGGAGCGTCTTCACTCTCCATGTGCCAGTTGCCCATGCCGGCGCGTTAAAAACCGGTGCGGCCATGAACACTGCGGTCGACCCGAAATTTTCTAAACAAAGATTTTCTTAAACAAAGATTTTTTAACCCAGGATTTTCTATCAAAGATATTCTTAATCGGCAGACATGCATGAAAACATCCTATTAGTCGAAGATGAAGCGGCCCTGCGCATGACCCTGAGCGATCGCCTTCACAGCGAAGGCTTCGCCGTGGATTGCGCAATGGACGGAGCAGAAGGACTGAAAAAGGCAACTCATCTTCCGTTTGATCTGATCATCCTGGATGTCATGCTGCCGCGCAAGAGCGGGCTCGACGTCTGCCGCGACATTCGCCAGGCCGGGCTGATCACGCCGATCCTGATGCTGACGGCGCGCGGCCAAACCATCGACAAGGTCCTGGGCCTGAAGATTGGCGCCGATGACTATGTCACGAAACCCTTTGAAATGATGGAACTGATGGCACGCGTGGAAGCGCTCCTCAGGCGCGCGCCCAGCAGGCCGCCAGGCCATGAGGTGGTTCATCACTTTGGATCGATTCGCGTGGATCTCCGGGGAACAGAAGTTTCCAGAGACGGGAAGATCGTCACGCTCTCCGCCCGCGAGTTCCAACTGCTTCGCTACTTTATTGAGCATCGCGGCGCTACTCTTTCACGCGATGAAATACTCAAGGAAGTGTGGGGATACAGCGCCGAGACCTTTACCCGCACCGTAGACGTTCATGTCGCCAGTCTCCGGCAAAAACTCGAAAACGATCCCAAGCAGCCCGCGATCATACTCACGGTGCCACGGCTTGGCTACAAGTTCGCGCATTGAGCGTTTTCCCGCCGGTGCAGGCTCTAAATCGAACCTTGGCTTCCTGCGACTCAGATAACCCAGTGCCGAAGGCACAATAGAGAATAGGCCCGCACGTCAGTGCGGGAAAAGGCAGACACATTTCCAAGTCACCGAAGGCGACGACAGAGATCATTTGCGAATGGCACGATTGCCAAGGCAGTACCGTCGCCTTTTGGCGACTCAAGGGCTGCAATTGATTCACCCCGCACTGACCCTTCGCTACGCTCTGTCGAAAGTCATTTCTTAATATGCGCTCCACTTCGTTGCGCGCAAGCCTACGGCGTAAGGAAAAGGGCCTGTTCTTTCTTACCCAGCACTTACGAGACAGCGTGTGCGCAAGATCGCGCACACGCTGTCTCGACCTTCGCTTCGCTCAAGGACAGGCTGTACTGGGCTACTCTCATCCATCCTCCTTCGGCTGCACCTCAGGACAGGCCCTGCCGGGGATTGGTTCTTCGACAGCTCCGAATTATCCGCCCCGATTTTCATTCTCTTAGGTGGGCCGTAGGCCCATCTAGCACTCAAGGGCAGGCTGTGCGGGTCTACTCTCTAACGTGCCTGCGGCACTGCCTCATTCCTCACTGCCCAACTCAGCCGGGGCCAGACTTTACAGGCTTTTTACAGCGGCCTCAGTATTCCTCGGTTACGATGCAGAGAGAGACATGCGCAGCTTTGGGCAATTCCGGGTTTCGTACGATTCGGAAACAAACCCACACATACCCTTGACACTTCTTAATGCATTTATCTTTCTGTCCATCGTTCCATCACTACACCAAAAATATCCGCCGGCAAAACGAGGTACATAAATAAATGAAGCATCCATTCATAACGTCTTCTTCGAAACCACACCTAAGCGCATCAACCCAGCCTGAACCACAATTTGAATTACGCGACAACAGCGGCGGCAACACATCCACGATTTTGTGGATCGATGATGATGGATTATTTCTCGAGGCGGCTGAAGGAGTATTGCAGATACGCGGATTTATTCCGTTGGCAACGCAGTCGGTGGTCCTGGGTTTGTTCCTGCTATGCATCTGCGATGTTGACGCCATCGTGCTGGATTACAACATGCCCGGCCTCAACGGAGCGCAACTTGCGGCCCAGATAAGAGAGTCCCGGCCTGAATTGCCGGTCTTCCTCTATTCGGATCGCGCAGCGGAGATCGAGGCCGACTACCCGGGCTTGTTCGATAAAGTCTATGTGAAAGGCAACAACTGCTTCGATGAACTGGTCAAAGATCTAAGAGCGGCAACCCGGTCTTCGATTCAATGATGATTCAAGCGGGCATCCAGGCCCTTTGACAGGAGTTTTCCATGGATCTTGATATCGTAATGAAACTGTTTCTGGGAGCACTGACGCTTCTTAGCCTGGGCCTGTTCGCAATGTTTTGTTTTACTTTCCGCGAAGACCTGGACAACTAGCTGCGTCGTGCTCCGCTCAATCGCCATCTTCTAAGGGACACGGAGAAGTTTTTGTGTCTCAGTGCCTCCGTGGTGGGTTTTGCTCGTTTTCTGATACGCTAAAGCAGCACTATGTTTTCTTATTTACGCACGATTTTCGGGGAGTCGTTTCGGGAATTGGCCCGCAACAAAGTGCGGAGCGCACTGACCATTCTGGGTATCGCTGTCGGCATTGCGGCATTTATTTGCGTGGTGGCCATCGGCAATGCGGGTTCGGCAAAGATCGAACAGCAACTGCATGACCTGGGCGACAACATGATCTGGATTGAGGCCGGCAGCCGTGCCGCCAGCGGCATACGCGTGGGATCCAGAGGCAGCAGAACCCTAATTGTGGAAGACGGGCTGTCGATCCAGCGGCAAATCCCCGGCGTCAAGAGCGTGGTGCCGAATGCTGACGGACACATCCAGGCCGTCTACGGAAACCTGAACTGGGGCACGCAATACCGTGGCGTCTCGACTGAATTTCCCGAGGTGCGCCGCTGGGACATGAGAGAAGGCGGCTTCTTCACCCAGGAGGAGGTCGATCAGGCCGCCGCCGTTTGCGTTCTGGGGCAGACAGTGGTGGATGGACTCTTTCAAAATAATGAAGAGCCGGTGGGCAAGACAGTCAGGCTGAATAATCTGCCCTGCCGGGTGATCGGGGTCTTCACGCCCAAAGGAATGTCGGCCAGCGGGCAGGACCAGGACGATTTCGTGGTTCTCCCTTACACGACCGTGCAGAAAAGAATCACCGGAAACTTCTGGCTCGACGATATCTTTTGCTCGGCGACCTCCAGTGGGACGATGCAGGAAACCACCCGGCAGATCGTCGGGTTGTTGCGCGAGCGGCACCACCTGCACGCGGGCGAGCCCGACGATTTCAACATCCGCACCCCTGAAGAGTTGATCAAGGCGCAGCTTCAGGCCAGCCACTTGCTGACGCTTCTGCTGGCCATCACAGCGTCTTTGTCGCTGGTGGTCGGCGGAGTGGGCATCATGAACATCATGCTGGTGTCTATCACCCAGAGGACGCGCGAGATCGGCATCCGCATGGCCATTGGCGCCACGGAAGGCGACGTGCAATTGCAGTTTCTCAGCGAGGCCGTAGTCATCAGCTTGCTGGGAGGAATTTTTGGAGTGGTCCTGGGGATTCTCGGTTCCGCCGTGCTCCAAAATACCTTGCACTGGCAGATGCAGCTTTCGCCGCAGATCATGATTTTTGCCAGCCTCTTTGCCGCCGCTACCGGTATTTTCTTTGGTTATTACCCATCGAAAAAGGCATCGCAGCTCAATCCAATCGAGAGCTTACGTTACGAATAAAACTGAATCGCCGGAGGAGTTGACGGTGGATGTCCGGCCAGAATTCATGGGCCAGATTAAATCCCGCGTCACGTACCAGGTTGAAGGCGACACGGTCCAAAATGGGGTGAAGCCCCTGTCTCTCTCCCGGCACGTAGAGGTCGGCAATGGCCTGCGAGGCTGCGCCGCCCAAAATCTTGGACGCGTTAAACGTCTGGCGCCCGCTATCGGCATTCGTAATCAACACCCGCGTAATGGAATATAAAGCGCGCTTGGTAAAAGGCAGGCTCGGATTGCGGAAATATCTGGGGTCCTGTTTCAACAGCGTCGGCATCAGGAACCGCTCGAAGAATACGTTCGTTTCGCTGGTGGCAAGATCAATGCCCCAGCGCTGCCCAAATCCCATGAAACTTCGTTCGTACTCCGAATCCTTCTTTCCCTTGAATGTCGAATACTTCATTGCATCGATTCCGGCGGCAAGGAAAGTATTTGGAGAATAAGTACGCTTCAGAAAAATATCAAACTTTTCGCGCGCGGTCAGCGGATGCCAGTTCTGTAAAGAAGGGCATGTCCTTCCTTCAATGGCTTTCCTGAGCTGCTGTTTTACCAGGTACTTGACCTGTTGCGAGCGCGTAAATTCGAAACTGCGCGACGGCAGTCCATTTGCCGGAACAGCAGGGATCTGGGTCTGGCCAGTTTCCTGAGCATCAACAGCCGGTACTTCCTGCGCAATGACCGGCATGGAACAGAGCAGAACCACAATACTCGCAGCGAGAGAACGCATACCCGGAGCCCCAGTGGTACATTGACTTAACCAGTTAGAACTAAACGAACGGGTCCGGGGTTGCTGGACGATGCAGAAAAACAGTCCATCCAGAGCTGCAACTCGCAAGTCGCCAAAACAACCAGGGGTAAGAATCGAGCCTGGTTCTGCCGGTCCAAAGGCCTGCGGGATACACTGACTCCGGCACCGCTTTAGGTTCACCGCGAAGACGTCGAGAGCAGCAAAGATAGCCCTTAGCGGACTTTCCATTTGGAACCCAGCATTGCAATCTTGTCATCGAGCGTAGGTTGCGGTTTCTGGACACTTGGTTTTTGCTGTGCCTTCGTTTTTGGTTGAGGATTGGTTTTTGCAGGAGCCTTCGCCTGCGGCGGCGAAGATGCCTGCTGGGTCTTCATTGAGAGCGCGATCCGTTTCGTCTTGGCGTCGACCGTCAGCACCGTCACCTTTACGATCTGGCCGGCTTTCACGACTTCTCCGGGAT
>Ga0210400_10001614_pt1 | contig 22102 bp, 20 predicted proteins | sample IncBWH26MmetaG_FD_155456 | JGI IMG/M metagenome (GOLD analysis project Ga0210400, IMG submission 155456) | Forest soil microbial communities from Barre Woods Harvard Forest LTER site, Petersham, Massachusetts, United States - Inc-BW-H-26-M | ecosystem: Environmental > Terrestrial > Soil >...
GCGCAACTATACCAATTACTGCAATGCCGAGGTCGACACGCTGATCGACCAGCAATCGGCGGAGGCCGACGCCGCGAAGCGGAAAAAGCTGGTATGGGAGATCGAGCGCAGGCTGATCGCGGACGACGCCCGGCCGATCCTGTTCTACACCCGCGCCGCGAACTGCCGCGAGCCTCAGGTAAAGGGCATGATCACGATGGTCAACAGCATCTACAATTCCTCGCGGTTCGAGGATGTGTGGCTGCAGGGCGGGGTCGGCAGCAGCGCGCAACGGCAATAGCCGAACAGCCGCGATTTCGGAGCGCTAACGGCACTTTCCGTCCCGCCCCACCGTGCTAAGCTGACGCCGCGGCAAGACGGGCGAACCCGCGGCACGCCGCGACAGGGAAACCGAGAGGCGGGTGACACAGCCCGCCCGGTGGGAGGAGGCGAGAATGGCGCGGTGCCTGCTGAGGCTCGTCTGCGTGGCTGCACTCTTGCTGATAATTGACGTCGCCCATCCGGCCTTCGCGCAAAAATCCGGCGGAATTTTGCGCGAGTACATGATCGACAGCCCGGCGAGCATGTCGATCCACGAGGAGACCACGGTCGTCGCCGAGCGGCCGATGATGGGCGTCATGAACAACCTCGTCATGTTCGACCAACACACGCCACAGAACAGTCTGCAGGCGATCGTGCCCGACCTTGCAACCGATTGGGCCTGGGACGAAGACGGTACCCGCCTCGTTTTTCACCTGCGCCAGGGGGTCCGGTGGCATGACGGTAAGCCGTTCACCGCAGCCGACGTCAAGTGCACCTGGGATCTTGTGCAAGGCAAGGCCGCCGAGAAATTGCGCGTCAACCCCCGCAAATCCTGGTACGGCAACCTCGTCGAAGTGACGACCAGTGGCGATTACGAGGCGACGTTCGTCCTCAAGCGGCCGCAGCCCGCGTTTCTCGCATTGCTCGCCTCGGGCATGTCGCCGGTCTATCCCTGCCACGTCACGCCGGCGCAGATGCGCCAGCATCCGATCGGCACGGGCCCGTTCAAATTCGTTGAGTTCAAGCCCAACGAGTACATCAAGGTGGCGCGCAATTCCGATTACTGGAAGCCGGGCCTCCCCTATCTCGACGGCATCGAATACATGATCGCCAAAAACCGCTCGACCGCGATCCTGGCCTTTGTCGCCGGCAAGTACGAATTGACCTTCGCCGGCACGTTGACGATCCCGTTGACGTACGATCTGCAGCGCCAGCGCCCCGATGCGATCTGCGAGCTGCCGCCGGGCAGCGTCAGCGCCAATTTAATCGTCAATCGCGAGAAGCCGCCCTTCGATAATTCCGATTTGCGGCGGGCGATGGCGCTTGCGCTCGACCGCCAGGCCTTTATCGACATCATCACCGACGGCAAGGGCTTCCGCGCCGCGGCGATGCAGCCGCCGCCCGGCGGGCAGTGGGGCATGCCGTTGGAAATGCTCGAAAAACTGCCCGGCTACGGGCCGGACGTGGCGGCCAACCGCGAGAAAGCCCGCGCCATCATGAAGAAACTCGGCTATGGGCCGGACAAGCCGCTGACTGTCAGGGTCACGACGCGCGATGTCCCGCCCTATCGCGACCCGGCGGTGATCCTGATCGACCAGCTGAAGGAGATCTACATCACCGGCGAGCTCGAGCCGGTCGACACCACCCAGTGGTATCCAAAGGTCCAGCGCAAGGACTACACCGTGGCATTGAACCTGACTGGAACCCTGGTCGACGATCCCGACGCGATGCTCAACGAGAACTACGCGTGTGGCGGCATCGGCAACTACAACGGCTACTGCAATCCCGAGGTGGACAAGCTGATCGAACAGCAATCGATCGAGCCGAACCAGGACAAGCGCCGCCAGCTGGTCTGGGACATCGAGCGACGGCTGGTCGAGGATGACGCCAAGCCGCTGATGTTTTTCCAGCGCGGCGGCATCTGCTGGGACCCGAAGGTCAAGAACCTGACCGTGATGGCCAACAGCATCTACAATGGCTGGCGCATGGAGGACATCTGGCTCGACCATTAGCCCGCAGCACTTTACGCGAAGGGCGGTAGGCGGCTCGCGAAGGGGGATCCGACATGGCCGAAGCTACGGTGATCGCCACCCACCTGAATATGCGGGACGCGCCCGAAGGGGCGGTGGTCAGCGTGCTGGAGAACGGCGCGAGCGTGTCAGTGCTGGACACGCAGGGCAGCTGGCTGCGTGTCTCCACCACGAGCGACGGGCAGACCCGCCTCGGCTGGGTCAGCGCCCAATTCGTGCGTATCGCATCCGCTTCGGCGCCTGCGGCCGGGGGCGGCAGCACGGTGCCGCCACCCGATGATGCTGCCCATCCCGTCACGGTGCAGGATGGGAAGGCTATCGGACCGGATGGGCGTATCTTTGCGCACAGCTTCAAGCTCGGGTTTTTCACCCTCGGCAGCACCTCGTTGGTGGATTGGCTGGCGGCCAATCCAACGCCGGCGGGCATCACCCCCTCGATGGTCAGCACGGTGCGCGTGACGTCGCTGAACGAGGGCAAGTTGGAAGCGATAAACTCCTACGATAACGCCTTCCTGTCGTTCGGGATGCTGCAATGGACGGCCGGCACCGGCGACGATCCCGGCGAGCTCGCGGCGTTTCTCGGCCTGGTGAAGAACACCGACCCGAGTGCGTTCCAGACGTATTTCGGGAGATACGGGCTCGATGTCAGGGTTTCCTCAGCGACCAGTCCGACGGGCGTCCTGGTGGTCAACGGGACGGCGCTGAACCGCGCCGCCCTGAAGGAGCAATTGCGCGCCGCGCCGTGGTGCTATCGGCTCTGGCGGGCGGGGAACGACGACCTCGTGCGTCGGTGCGAGTTGGTCCACGCGGCGGCGCGCATCGAGCGGTTCCATCAAAAGCCGGTAGCCGGCCTCACGGTGGCCGACTGGCTGAGCTCGGAATATGGCATCGCGCTGGTGCTCGACGAGCATGTCAACCGGCCGGGCCACGTCCCCGGGACGCTGGAAACGGCAATCGGCAATCTGGCGGGGAACCCCGATCCGACGAATTGGACCGATGCGCAAGAGGGCGAATTGATCGATCTCTATATCGACGCTCGCAACGACACCAACATGACCAACCCCCAACTGCGTGCGGCGAACATTACCCGGTGCGTGCATGACGGCACGCTTTCGGCGAAACGCGGCTCTTTCGTCACCGCCGGCGCCGCGACCGGGGTTTGAGCGTCAGCGAAATTCTGGCGCGGCGACATCTGCTGAGACCTTGATCGGCGCTAATCGGTTGGCGTCCCGCCACGCCGGCCGTAGTAGTTGTCGTAGGGTGCATAGGCGCGGACAGCGACAGTAGGATCGTTAGGCGCAGTATTGCAGCCGCCGAGCAGCAGGCCGCACACGATCAGCGCCAATCCGAGATTTTTCATCGCAGGCACCTCCGGGCGGTCGGGGCGATACCGCTGGCTCGCGTGACCGGGTGCTCAAAGCATTTATTCGCGAAACCATAGATGGCAACGTCATCGGCGATCCGCAGCGCCGCGCCGGCATGGCTGTTCCGCGTCCGGTAGCGCTATGGTACCGCTATAGCGTGCTCGCGCGGCGGGAGGAATTGATGTCAGGCCAAATCCGGCTCGGGGTCATCGTGCCGAGCGTCAACAGCGTCGTGGAGGCGTGGTACCCGCGGACCGTGCCGGAAGGCGTGAGCGTCCATTTCGCCCGCATGCTGATGCCGGCCGGGACCTCGCCCGAACGCATCGTCGAGATGGACCGCACCGACGGAAAGCATGCGATCGACCAGTTGACCAGTTGCCGGCCGCATGCGATCGCCTATGGCTGCACCGCGTCGAGCATCGTCCAGGGGCATGAGTTCGACGCGCATCTGCGCCAGGAGATCCGCCACATCGCCGGCTGCCCCGGGACAAGCGCGACGCACAGCATCTTCGAGGCGTGCGCCCGGCTGGGGCTGAAGCGGGTCACGGCGATCTCGCCCTATCCCGCCGAAATCGATGCCGCAGAGCACAAATTTTTCACCGAGGGCGGCATCGCAACGGTCGCCGGCGCGCGTCTCGGGATCAGCGACGGTTTCCGGCTGGCCGAACCCGAACCGGAGGCGATCCTTGATCTGGCGCTCGGCGCCTGGGATCCGGACAGCGACGGCATGATCATCGCCTGCCTCAACTTCCGCTCGCACCCGATCATCGATGAATTGGAGGCGCGGATCGGCAAGCCGGTCGTCACCTCGACGCAGGCGACCCTCTGGCATGTGCTGCGCCTCGCCGGGGTCGCTGCGCCGATCGCCGGCTATGGCCGCTTGCTGCGCGAGCATTAGAACGGGAGGTTCCGATGATCAAAGGCTTGCACCACAACGCCTATCGCTGCCGCGACTCGGAGGAGACGCGGGTGTTCTACGAGGATTTTCTCGGGCTCAAGCTGGTCAGCGCCTTCGAGATCGGCGGGGGCCAGGCCCTCCACACGTTCTTCGCGATGGATGACGGCTCCTGCCTCGCCTTCTTCGAGGTGCCAGGCAGGCCGTTCGACTTCAAGCGGCAGGACGATCTCGATCTGCACATCGCGCTCGGCGTCGAGAATGACGTGTTCGACGCGATGCTGGCGAAAGGGCGGGCTCAAGGGATAGAGGTGCGCGGGCCGGTCGATCACGGCTTTGTCCGCTCGATCTATTTCCGCGACCCCAACGGTTATGTCGTCGAGCTGACCGCCAGCACCGGCAAAGATCGGGAGCTGATGGATCCCGCCCTCTCGAAGCCGCATGAAGAGCTGGCGCGCTGGCGGGCGAAGCGCCATCCCGCGGCAGCAGAATAAGGAGCCCCGATGCCCGATATCCCGCGCCTCAATCCGGCGATCCGCGCCCTCGAAAGCGGCAAGCCGGCCTTCGTCACCTTCTCGCCGCCCGAGATCGGCGCGGCGCAGGCGATCGCCGCCGCGCCCTATGACGGCGTCGTCTTCGAGATGGAGCACAACCCCTACGACATCCGCGCCTTGCGCGATTGCATGCAATACATGCTCGACCGGGCGCAGATCGTGAAATCGGGCAGCCTGGCGCCCGCGGTGGCGCCGTTCGTCCGCATCCCGCCGAATGGCGGCGAGATGAACCAGTTCATCGCCAAGCAGGTGCTCGACATCGGCGTTTACGGCATCGTCTGGCCGCATGTCTCGACGGTCGAGGAGGCGCGCAACGCGGTCCAGGCCTGCCGCTATCCGCGGCCGCGCGAGGCGGCCTATTACGATCCAGCCGGGCAGCGCGGCGACGCGCCGCGCAACGCCGCGCGCTATTGGGGCATCGACCAGCAGACCTATTACAAGCGCGCCGACACCTGGCCGCTCAATACCGAGGGCGAGGTGCTGGTCGTGATCATGTGCGAGGAGAAGCGGGCGATCCGTAACCTGCCGAAGATGCTGAAGGAGGTGCCCGGGATCGGCGTCGTGCTGATCGGCGAGGGCGACCTGTCGCAAGACATGGGCTACCCGCGGCAATACGAGCACCCCGAGGTCGCCGCCGCGATCGACGAGGCATTGGCGATCTGCCAGGAGGCCGGCGTGCCGTGCGGCCACCCGCATGTCGACGCCAACAATGTCGAGCAGCTGGTCGAGAAGGGCTTCCGCTGGCTGATGCCGGCGCCCTCGCAATCCTTCGCCGCCCTCGAAAAGGGACTCAGGGCGGCGGGACGCAAATAGCGGCCCGGGCGCGCGACGGAGCGACGGCCTACAGCCCTCCCCGCAGCAGAGAAAAGGTGCCGCGATGGCCGATTTCTTCCCCGGCTTCGAGCGCCGCCGGATCGCGACCTCCGGCGCCGAGATCAATCTGGTGACTGGCGGCAACGGCCCGCCCTTGCTGCTGCTGCACGGCTATCCGCAGACGCATCTGTTGTGGCGCAAGATCGCGCCACGTCTCGCGGAAGACTTCACGCTGGTGATCCCGGATCTGCGCGGCTATGGCGACAGTTCGAAGCCGCCGGGCGGAGCGGACCAGGCAGCTTACTCGAAGCGCGCCCTGGCGCAGGACCAGGCGGAGACGATGAGCGCGCTCGGCTTCGACCGCTTCATGGTGGCCGGCCACGACCGCGGCGCGCGGGTCGCGCATCGCCTGGTGCGCGACCATTCCGGGCGGATCGAGCGCGTCGCCCTGCTCGACATTGTGCCGACCCTTTACCGTTTCGAGACGCTCGACGACAAGGCGGCGCGCGGCAGCTTCCACTGGTTTTTCCTGATCCAGCCGGGCGGGCTGCCGGAGCGGCTGATCGGCGCCGAGGCCGAATTCTTCCTGCGCCACATGCTCGGCCTGGCGGGCCGCCCGGATCGGCTCGAGCCGGAGGTGTTCGCCGATTATCTGCGCTGCTTCGCCAACCCCGAAACGATCCGCGCGACTTGTGACGAGTACCGCGCCGGCGCCGGCATCGACCTTGGGCACGACCGCGCCGACCGCGCGACGAAGATCACGATGCCGCTCTTGGTGCTGTGGGGCCGCAGCAGCGGCCAGGGCAGCGGCTACGACATGCTGGCGGTGTGGCGCGACCACGCCAACGATGTGCGCGGCCAGGCGATCGACAGCGGCCATTTCCTGCCCGAGGACGCGCCCGAACCGACCTACGCGGCACTGCGCGATTTCTTCAAGGGCGGGGCCTGAACCGGCCCAGGCGGCTTATTCCTCCGGCACCCCGGCCATGCGCAGCCCGGCAAAAAACGTGTCCTCGGCCAGAGCCTGAGTTCTTGGCGAGCCGTAGGACTGGATGGATTTGAACCGAGCAATGCTCGCGAAACGGTTGTCCCGGCTGAGCCGCCGCGCCTCGGCGAGTTCGACCGCGGCGCGATCCGCCTCGCCCTTGAGCGCATAGGCCGCGGCTAGCCAGCCATGCGGCCCTGCAAGCCTGGGGTTGGCGCTCCGCGCTTTTTCTATCCACAGGAGCGCCTCATCGATTTGCGACTGAAGCAGATGAACCCTGCCGATCCGCCAGTACCAATTCGGCACGGTGGGATCTCGCGGGCTGAGTCGGATAGCCTGCTGCTGCGCCGGAATAACCTCCTCCAGCGCTCCGGTAAAAAATTTGCAATGGCCGAGCGCAGCCAGCGCAATCACCGAGTTGCGGTCCAGCATGAGCGCGGTCTCGTATTCGGGTATCGCCGCCTCGAACCGGTTCTGTGCGCGAAGCACTTGTCCCTTGACGTAATGCGCAAACGGATAGCGCGGCGATACAGCGAGCGCTTCGCCGACCAATCGTTCCGCCCGCGCAATATCGGATGCCGCCGAGTCGGTCATCAATTCGAGCACTCGGCCAACTAACGAGTAAGCGAGATAGGCTCGCGCATCGACGGACCCGGGATCGAGGGTCAGCGCTGCTTCGAGCAGTCGTATCGACTCGGCAAAATTCTCGCGCGTCGATCCCTCGTTGCGGACGGCCCGTCCGCGAAGAATGTAGTCGAGCGCGTCCGGATGTTCCGCCGGCCGTGCCGCCTCGGCCCGTATAACTTCGAGGTTGAGCTCAAGCGCAATCCGGCTCGTCAGCTCATCCTGCAACGCGAACAGATCGTCGGTCGCGTAATCGAAACGCTCGGCCCATAAATGCGCGTCGGCTTGCGCATCGATCAGTTGCGTATTCACTCGGACCCGATTTCCCGCGCGTCGGATGCTGCCCTGCAGCAGGTAGCGCACGCCCAACTCGTCACCGATCTGCCGGGTATCGATCGGCTTGTCGCGATAGGTGAACGCGGTGTTCCGCGAAATCACGACCATGCCTGCAATGCGCGACAGGTCGGTTGTCACATCGTCGGTAATGCCGTCGGCCAGATATTGTTGATCGCGATCATGGCTCAGATTGGCGAACGGCAGCACGACGATCGACAGGCGTGGCGCAAACGCCCGATGCGGCGCGGCGATGATCGTTTCGCTCGGCAACGGAAACGGAGCTGCTTCAGGGGCCGGCAGAGCGGCGATGATCTCCGGGCGCAATGCAAAGGCATGCAGTGGGCGGGCGATATTTTTGACGCTCTGCTGGCCGATATCCTCGAACGGGTAGGGCAGCTTGTCGCGGATCTGCTCGTAGACGGTCTGGGAGATGCAGATCCCGTTCGGCTCCGCCAAGGCCTCCAGCCGCGCCGCGATGTTGACGCCGTCGCCGTAAATATCCTCGGGTTCGGCAATCACGTCGCCGACGTTGATACCGATCCGAAAGCTGATCCGTTCGTGGTCGGCTATGCCAAGGTTGCGGTGGCTCATGCCGCATTGCACCTCGACTGCACAAAGGACCGCCTCGACGACGCTTGGGAACTCCGCCAACATCCCGTCGCCGGTGTATTTGACGAGCCGGCCGTGATGCTCCCGTATTTTGGGATCGACCAATTCGCGGCGATGCGCCTTGAATCGCTCGTGCGTCCCTTCCTCATCCGCCCGCATCAGACGCGAATACCCGACCGCATCGGCGGCGAAGATCGCGGTAAGACGGCGGGTCGAAGCCATTCGATAGAACACCACCGGGATCGTTCGTGAGTAACGAACTATAGCGCATATCCGCGTCGGGGGAAGCGGGCCGGGTACCGCGGTCCCGGCGCCGAAGCGTATTCTACTCTCGCGCGATTTGCGGTAATAAGGTCATTGGGGCGGCTAGGGTGGCGTTCACACTGTACGCGCTTCTCGCGGATCGCCTGTGGGAGAGGGGTTGCGATGTCCCTGCCGTCGTCCTTGCGTAAATGGTTATGCCTGCCGAGCCGGATCGCGTTGCTGCTCGGAATGGGCGCCTTGTCTGCTACCGGCGCGGAGGCGGCTGTTGCAGAGGCTGATCTCGGCAACGGACTTATGCGCGTGCCGCAACAGAGTGCCAAAAGCTTCGGTGAGCTGCGTATCTGGAGCGAAGCCGGACGGATCTATCTCTCCGAAGGCGGCAAGGAAGCTCAGGAGCTTCATCTAGGCGATACCTTGGAAGCAAGACATCTGAGGCAAATGTTGGACCGTGACGGCGCTGCCGTAGACGCGCCTCGCGTGTTGCAGCACCGCATTATTCTGGTTGGCGGCGGCGGTGACGGTTTCCATTGGGCGCCCGCCGGAAAGGTCGATAATCCGGCGAAAGCGAAGGCTCCGGCGAAGACGGTCAGCTCCCCTAAAAATGCCGATCCCCGCAATGTCGATCCGCTTGGGTCGGCTCCAGCGCCCGCTCAGACCAGAACTTCCGAAGCCGAAAGCAGGCAATAAGGGCCGAATTGGTTTTCCTGTACGACCGCCTGACGGTCGGTTGATTGCCAGCTGATCTTCCGACCATGTCCGTGCTCGCGCGGGCCGTCGAGGAGCCGCTGCCAAAGCGGTTTTGGCAGGGAACGCATCGGACGGCTGATCCGGGCGAAACTTTGGCGCGGGTCCGGCCTCACGCGGCGCGCATGGGCATCACCCGGCTCGGCAACATCACCGGACTCGACCGCATCGGCATCCCGGTCGCGGTCGCGGTGCGGCCGAATTCCCGCTCGGTTTCGGTATCGCAGGGCAAGGGGCTCGAACTGCCGCAGGCAATGGCCTCGGCGTTGATGGAAGCGTGCGAGGGGTTTCATGCCGAGGATATCGGCCCCATCCGGCGCCTGTCCTATCGTCAGCTGGCCGCTAACGACACCGTAGTAGACCCTGCGGATTTGTGCGCCGGCGGCAGGAGGTTCGACGAGCGCGCCGCGATCTCCTGGATCGAGGGATACGATCTGCTGCGGCGGGAGCCATGCTGGGTCCCCGCCGAGATCGTGCATACCGACTATACCGTGCGGCAGCCCGACGGCTATTTCCTGGCCGGCTCCAATGGCCTCGCCTCGGGCAATCATCTCACCGAGGCGATCAACGCGGCGCTTTATGAGGTCGTCGAACGCGACGCCGTCGCGCTGTGGGTTGCCCAGCCGATTATGCGTCGTGCCCATTGCGCACTCGATCTCGCCTCGGTCGAAGACCGGGAGTGCCGGACGCTGTTGGCGCGGTATGAGGCGGCTGCGATTGCCGTCAGAGTGTGGCATGTGACGACCGACATCGGCATCGCCGCCTTCCTCTGCGAGATCCGCGACATGTCGGCCGGCGATCCGCAGCGTCTGCGCCGCTTTCACGGCTCCGGCTGCCATGCCGACCGGGGGGTTGCGCTGAGCCGCGCCCTGACCGAGGCGGCACAGACCCGGCTGACCTATATCGCCGGCATTCGCGACGACTTGTCGCCGGCGGAATACGAGGAGGCGCCGGAAGCCGAGATCGGCGACGCGCTGCTCGATGCGCTCGCTCGAGAAAGTGCGCCGGTGCGCTTTAATGAGATCCCGAGCTTTGCCGCCGATGATCTGACCGAAGATCTCCAATGGGCGTTGCGCCGCCTGCGCGCGGTCGGGATCGCGCGGGCGGTGGCTGTGGACCTGACCCGGCCGGCGTTCGCGATCCCGGTCGTGCGGCTGGTGATCCCTGGCCTCGAATGGGACCCGCACCACCCGAATTACCAGCCGGGTCCACGCGCTCGGGAAATGGCTGGCCGATGAGAGCAATCATTTTCGCTGGGCCGTCCCTCCCACCGCCGCGGCGGCCGGATGACGCTTGCTTCGACTGGCGGCCGCCGGTGCGGCAGGGAGAGTTGTATCGGGCGGCGCTGGCGCATCCCGCCGCGATCGGAGTCATCGACGGCTATTTCGAGGTAGTGCCGACGGTCTGGCACAAGGAAATCCTGTGGGCGATGGCGCAGGGCATTCACGTGTTCGGTGCCGCCAGCATCGGCGCCTTGCGCGCCGCCGAACTCGACTCGTTCGGGATGCGCGGGGTCGGCGCCATTTACCAGGCGTACCGCGACGGCGTTCTCGAGGACGACGACGAGGTGGCAGTCCTGCACGGCCCCGAGGAACTCGGCTACCCGCCGCTGACCGAGGCGATGGTCAATATCCGCGCCACCCTCGAAGAAGCCGAACGCCGCGGCATCCTGCCGCCGGAAATAGCCGGGCATCTCGGCGCAACGGCGAAGGCGCTGTTCTCCAAGGAGCGCACCTTTCACGCGATCCTGCGAGCGGCCGATGCAGCCGGTGTGCCCGCGGCTCCGTTACGCGATTTCACCGCCTGGCTGCCGCAAGGCCGGATTGACCGGAAGCGGCTCGACGCCGAAGCAATGCTTGACGTGATCCGCGCCCATCTTGCAGCGGGTGCACCGCCGCTGCGGGTCGCCTACGAACTGGCCGAGACCGTCGCGTGGCAAGCCGCCCGCCGGCGCGGGTGACCGCTGTAAGACCGATCTACCCCCGATCGCCGATTGTTTTTACTTGCTGCTGCCGGTTCGCCGCTCTCACGGATACTTTTGGGCGAAGCAGGCGAGCTTGTTCTGCAATACCGGCCGACTGGCAACCGTCCCCGGGATGTCCCGTGTGATGAAAACTCCGTCAACCTTTATCTTTGCTTTCATATGGACCGGGTGGCTAGGGTTGGTGTTGGCGCGGCGGAGCACGAACAGTTTGAAGGTCTCGACAAAGTCTTCTTCCGGCGAGAATGCCGCGAACAGGTTTGCCCATCTGCCGTTACGTGGCGGTGGCGTACCGTCGACGCGGTAGATAAGCGCAACCTTTGCGCCCTTTTGGCCGGGAGGCGCGTTTTTGATCTCATCGATCTGCACATCATCAGCTTTGTGCCGCGCGAGGGAGGCATACCCGAATGGAAGCCAGCGACTGACCGGCGGTGTATCGCTGAGATCGGCCCATGAATCGGTATAGAATGTCCCGTTGCAGAATCTGGAAAAATCCGGCGGCGTGCGCGGGGTCGGAACGTAGGTGTCGTACCATAGTATGTGCCCTGCTTCGTGGGCCAACACGGCGAGCACCGTCGTGATGCCAGAGTCTGCGGGGCCGCCGGGATCGGGCTGATATTTCAAGCCGCCCCAAAGCGGCAATAGTACGTCGACGATGTCGTTTTCGTAGTCCTTATAGCTTTTCGGCGTTCTTCGCGCCGCCGTTCCTTGGCTCCACAGCGCTGCCGGGATCGCGACGTACCGTTGTCCATTCGTGCTGTTTCGGTATCCCCAAGACGCGGTTGGCGTCACATAAACGCCATTGAGCCCGCACAGCAGCGTTTGAAGGAACGGGGGCGTTGTCCCGAAGGTGGTCTGCAAGTCATCGTGAATGTCTTGGTCCAAAGCGCCGCCTTCCGGCGGATCCATATTGGTGCCTAACGGATTGAACGAAGCGGGCAGCGTGCGGACGGAATCCGCGAAAGTGCGCGCATCACAAGACGCCAGCGGCCATGTCGCCGATGCACCCGGCCCGAAAGATGCGGGGGGTGCGGCGCAGGCAAAGCACGCCACCGCCAAAAGGGCGGCACAGAGGAGGAGGGCGTTGCGGATCATCAAGGTTCTCCTCCGAAAAGTCTTCGCAAATGAGAGCTTCACACACTGTAGGCAACGAAACCGTTGCGATCAATTATGCGAGGGCTCTTCTACCCGATCCAGTGATTTTTGGCCGTATGGAAGGAATGGCCGGTGCACGGTAACGTGCATTGCATGCCTCACCTTCGGGTCGGGTCCGGCGTCGTCACGCGCGGCGCTTCGGCGCTCGGGTTCTGGTCGAAGAAGCTGTAGGGCGCCAGCGACAGGCTGTGCCACTGAGTTGGCAAGACCGGCCAGTCCTCGGGACGCGGCAGATGGTGGAAGCCGATCGTGGCCCACAGCACGATGTCCGCGTTCTCGACCGGCCGATGCCGCGCCGCGTAGGCCGGCAACCCGTCCCCGCCCCTGCTCTGGTTCGGGTACATGCCGGCCGCATACAGCTCCTTCGGGTCGTAGGCCGTAACCCACAGCGGCGCCCCGGAGAACGCGGCGCGCCGCTGCGCCAGATCGTCGGGCGGCAGCACGGAAGTCGCCGAATGCCCCGGGCGCAGCTCGTAACCGGGATGCTGGCCGAGCCGGTTTTCCAGGTGCGGATTGACGATCCGCCATACCTCTGCGCTGCCATGCCCTGTGGCTGACAACGGCCCCTCCGCGGCGACATTCTCCTCGACGACCCGCCACAGGCTTCGCCACGCCGCCATTTCCGCCGCCGGCTGCGGCACCAGCTTTTGCCGTACCAGCGTGTTGGCGGCGCCGTCGATATCGACATCGAGCCGGAACGACAGGAAATGGTCGTGATTGACCGCCACGAGATTTGGCGCGACCAGCATACCGGTCTGCGTGTCCTTGGCCGCCGCGGGGTCGGCCATGTTGCGTGCCGTGACGCCCTTGACCATGTCGATGCCGGTCGCGCCGGCCTCGATGCGGATGACCCCGGCCTCGGACAGCACCCAATCGATGATGTAGTCGTAATTGCCGACGCTCTCGATCGTGCGCAATACGAGCTCGACCGCCGGCCGCCCGGCATGGCTGTCGTTGACCCCCTCGGCGTGCCGCCACAAGGGCGCCCCGGTATCGCGCTCGAACAGGCAGATCACCGATTTGCCGAGACGCAGCTCGCCATGACTGTCCGCCAGCAATGCGTCGAGGAGCGCCGCGCCCGCCGGACAGTCGATGCCGGGACGCAGCTGGGAGGCCATGAAGCCGAAATCGTTCTCGCCGACGTCGAACCAGGCGCGGAACGCCCAGCCCGGGTCCGCATCCATATAGGGGACGAACATCTCGGCGAGCGAGCCGCGGTACAGCACCATCCGGTCGCGGTCGCCATCGCGGTAGCGCACCAATGACACGATCAGACCGCCGCGGCGGTCGAGCCGGTAGTGGAACGACCAGTGGCGCCATTGCGTCAGGCCACCCTCCACCGTCACGTGCGCATCCTGGAGGGCTTCGTGCACCGGCCGCATCGGCTTCGCGGGCGAGCCTTGAAACGCGCGCGTCTCGCCGCTGACCGGCACCGGGCCGGTGTCCACCAGCCGGATTACGCGCCGTTCGTCGAGATCGACGACCGCGAGGAGACCCTCGATCGGCCGGCTCCAAACATTCCTGGTGCCGGCAGTGTCGAAGCAGGACACGCGGATTAGCCGCCGCCCTTCTTCGGCCGGATCGGCGGTATAGCCGGCCGGCATTGGCGCGCAGAACAGGATGCCCGGACTGGTTGGATCGTAGCCGCGCCGTTGCATGGCCGCCCGCCACCTGGCGTCGGCCATTGCGATTTTTTGCGCCTCGTTGAACTCCTCGAGAGCGATCGCGGACTGGACATTCGGCACCGCTCCCCAGCGCTCGAGCTTGCCGGCCGCGAGGTCGACCTGGCCCTCATAGACCGTCCGGTCATGCCTCGCGATCACCAACGCCTTGCGGGCGAAGGGCTGCCCGGGCCGCCAGGTCAGGACTGCTTCCTTGTCCGGCTCGTCGAGCGTGATCAGCGCGAACCTTGTCGCGGCATCGGCATGCCCGGCGGCGCGCAGCACCTGCATCGCGATGCCGATTTCCTCGGGCGACAGCGCGTCGAGCGGGTGCGCCAAAACAGCCGCCGCGCCGAGGAGGGCCGGCGACAGCAATGCTGCGACCAGCACCACGAACCGCAACGCGGCCTTCACCCGTCGAAGCCCCGGCTCTCCGGCGGCGCCGTCAGACGCCGTCGTATTCCTTCGACACGTCACGATTGGTGTAGTCGGGCAACAGGGCGGTCGCGATAAAGCTAATCGCCGCACAGGCCAGGATGTAGAGCGCGATCGCATAACCCGAACGGTAGGCGGCGAACAGCGCGGTCGCGACCAGTGGCGCCGGTCCGCCGGCGATGATCGAGGCGAACTGGTAGCCGAGCGAGGCGCCGCTGTAGCGCAGCCGCGGCGTGAAGCATTCCGCGATCATCGCCGCCTGCGGGCCGTACTGCATCGCATGCGGCACCAGCGAGAAAAAGACCGCAAGGAAAATGAGGCCGGGCACCATCGTGTCGAGCAGCGCGAAATAGACAAAACCGAACACGCCGACCGTGGCGACGCCGATCAGATACATCTTCTTGCGGCCGATCCGGTCCGAGACATGACCGGCGGTCGGGATCGCGACAAAGGACAGCACCGAGGCGGCGAGAACCGCGGTCAGCAAGAGATCGCGGGTGCTGTGCAGCACCGTCGTGCCATAGGTAAAGATGAAGGCGGTGAAAATGTAGAAGGGCGTCTGCTCGGACAAGCGGGCCAGCGCGGTCAGCGCGATCTCGCGCGGATGGCGGCGGAACACCTCGATCATCGGCGCGCGTTCGAGGCGGTTCTCGGCGGCCAGCCGGGCAAAGATCGGCGTTTCGAGAATCCCGAGCCGGATATAGAGCCCGATCCCGACCAGCACGATGCTGATGAAGAACGGCACCCGCCAGCCCCAGGCGAGAAACTGGTCGCCGGCGATCTCGCTCATCGCTAGCGCCGCGAGATTGGCGAGGAACAGTCCGGACGGCACGCCGAATTGCGGCCAGGACGCGACCAGACCGCGATTGGCGGTGGTGCGCGCCCACTCCATCGACAATAGCACCGAGCCGCCCCATTCGCCCCCAACGCCGACGCCCTGGACAAAGCGCAGCACGGTCAGGATCACCGCGCCCCAGATGCCGATCTGGTCGTAAGTGGGAACAAAGGCGACCAGGAAGGTCGCGGTGCCCATCAGCAAAAGGGTCGCGATCAGCGCCGCCTTGCGTCCGATCCGGTCGCCGTAATGGCCGAAGATCGCCGCCCCGATCGGCCGTGCGACAAAGCCGACCGCGTAGATCGCGAAGGCCTGCAACGTCCCGACCAGCGGGTCAGATTCCGGAAAATACAGCTTCGGAAACACCAGCCCCGTCACGGTGCCGTAGATGAAGAAATCGTACCATTCGATCGTCGTGCCGATGGTGCTGGCGATCACCGCCCGGCGCAGCTGGGCGCCGTGCTCGTGTGTGGAAAGACCGTCGGTTGCGGTCCCGCCGGTTGTCATCGCGATCTCCTCCCCAAGCTTTCGCGGTCCGGTTTCGAATGTTTGCCTGTAACGTAACACGATCGATTGGCGGCGGGCATTTCGCCCTGTCTGTTCCTTTCAAGATCAACCGGCACATGGCGATCTCCTGCATTCGGTCCGGGAGGAGTTGCCGGCCATCCCGTTCTCCTCTCATGGAGGGCGCGGATGGCGGAAGAGAAAAGCGAGGCGACGCCGCGATTGGAACGCGGTTTGGGTGCCGAGCTTCACCCTCTCGGCAATATGGCGCGGGTGGTGATCGGCACGATCGTCGTCGCCGGGCTCTATTTTGCCCGGCCGGTGCTCGAACCGATCGCTCTCGCGGTGCTGATGAGCCTGTTGCTGGCGCCGGCGGTGCGCTGGCTGCATCTGTGCGGGGTCGGCCGCAACACCGCGGTTCTCGCGACGGTGCTGCTCGCCTTCATCGTCATCATCGGCTTTGGCGCGGCGGTCGGCGAGCAGGTCATCGGTCTGGTCCGCAACCTGCCGCAATATGAGCAGAACATCGCCGCCAAGATCCGCTCGCTGAACGGCGTTCCGGGCGCCGGCATGATCGAGCGGGCGACCCGGGTGTTTCACGATCTCGGCAGCGAGCTCGAGGGATCGACGGTATCCCACGCGCCGTCTCCCGCGGCAGCACCCGCCGGTGCGGCGCCCGTGCCGGTCGAGATCCGCCAGAACGAGCCGGCGCTGCTGCAGCTGCTGCGCAACGTCATCGGCCCGATGCTGCTGCCGGTCGCCGAGGCCGGGCTGGTGCTCGTCTTCGTCATCATGATCCTGCTGAAGCGCGAGGATCTGCGTGACCGGCTGCTGCGCCTCGCCGGTGCGCGCGACCTGCACCGCACCACCGCGGCGATGAACGAGGCCGCCGAGCGGGTCAGCAATTACCTGCTGGCGCAGTTGGCGGTCGGTCTCTGCTACGGCGTGCCGGTCGGCATCGGGCTGGCGGTGATCGGCATCCCGAACGCGCCGCTGTGGGGCTTGCTCGGCGTGGTGACGCGCTTCGTGCCCTATATCGGCGGCCCGCTGACCGCAATCCTGCCCTGTGCGCTGGCCATCGCGGTCGATCCCGGCTGGGGGCTGTTCTTCTGGACCGTGCTGCTGTTCGCCGCCGCCGAGGCCATCACCGCCAATGCGATCGAACCGTGGATCTACGGCCGGACCACCGGCCTGTCATCGACCGCGGTGGTCGTGGCGGCGACATTCTGGACCTGGCTGTGGGGCCCGGTCGGGCTGCTGCTCGCGACGCCGCTGACGGTGTGTCTCGTCGTGCTCGGGCGGTACCTGCCGCCACTGCACTTCCTCGACATCCTGCTCGGCAACCGGCCGGTCTTGTCGCCGCAGGAAAGTTTCTACCAGCGCCTGCTGGCCCGCGATCCCGAAGAGGCCACCGAGCAGGCCGAGGAATTCGCCCGGGAGAAATCGATCGAGGCGTTTTTCGACGAGGTCGCGATCCCGGCATTGGTGTTGGCGCAGACCGACAGCGACCGCGGCGTGCTGGCCGGCAACCGCCGAGCCGTGATCGCCGAGGGTTTCGCTGCGATCCTCGACAACCTCGCCGAGGACGGGTTGGTCGAGCCCGAAGAAGCCGAAGCGGAGGGGCCGGCGGTCGCCTGCCTCGCAGCGCGCAATGAGCTCGATCTCGCGGCGGCCTGGCTGTTGCAGCACCTGCTGCGGCAGCGCGGCCACCGCGCGGTGGTGTTCTCGCCCGATGCCCTGTCGGCCTTCAATCTCGACCGCCTGCCGTTGCGCGGCGCCGCGATCGTCTGTCTGTCGCTGATCAGCACGACTTCGTCGGCCCGCGCCCGCTATGTGGTGCGGCGCATCCGCCGCCGCGCCCGGCGGGCCCGGCTGATCCTCGGCTTCTGGGGTCAGGACCAGGCCGATTTCCCGGCCGCCGAGGCGATCGTCGCGACCGCCGCCGACGGCGTCGTCACCTCGCTGGGCGCCGCGCTCGCCGAGATCGAGACGGCACTGGCGGAAGCCTCTCCCGCCGCCGAACGGCTCACCCGACAATCCGCGTGACACCATGCTTCGAGCCCCTCTCCCGCAGTGCGGGAGAGGGAAAAGTCAGCGGCCCTTCAGCACCGGTTTGCGACGGTCGCGCCAGGCCTGGTGCGCTTCCTTTTTGTCCTCGGTCAATTCGAGCGCCATGAAGCGATAGAGATCGGCGTTGGCCGCCTCGCGCAACGATCCGTCCATGCCGAACGCGACCGCCTCCTTGGCGAGGCGCGCGGCCAGCGGCGGCAATGACGCGACATGCTCGGCGACTTCCATCGCCTTCGCCATCACCTCGCCATGCGGCACCAGCCATTGCGCGAGGCCGATGCGGTAGGCCTCCTCGGCCTTCAGCGGAAAGCCCATCGCGACCTTCATCGCCTGGCCGCGCCCGACCCAGCGGGCCAGCCGCACCGTCCCGCCCTGCGCCGGCAGGATGCCGAGCGCAACTTGCGGCAGCCGCCATTCGGCGCGCTCGGAGGCGACGATCAGATCGCAGCAATAGGTGACGATGCAGCCGATCCCGACGGCATAGCCGTTGACCGCGGCGACCAGCGGCTTGGCGAAATCCGACAACAGGTTCATCGCCTGATGGCGCCGCCGCTTCGGCAGGGCCTCGATCGCCTCGGCGATTGAGTCGCTGGTGTGCGTCTTCGGGTTCTTCAGATCGGCGCCGGCGCTGAACGCGCCGCCCGCCTCGTCGCCGGTCAGCACGACGCAGCGGATCTCGTTGTCGTCCTCGATCTGCGGCAGCAGCTCCTTCAGCGCCGCGTTGTAATCCTCACCCCAGGCATTGCGCGCCTGCGGCCGCGACAGGGTCAAGACCGCGACCGCGCCGCGTTTCTCGTACAGCAAGGGCATGGGCTTCCTCCGCAGAGCAGATTACGCTCGAGTGGCATCGCTCTCTTTGGAGCGAGATTGCTTCGCTTCGCTCGCAATGACAACAAAGGGCTGTCATTGCGAGGAGCGAAGCGACGAAGCAATCCCGATCAGGATCACGCTTTGATCGCGATCCGCTCTAAATCACGCCATCATTTTTCAGTTCGGTGATCTCGTTCGGTGACATCCCGAGCCAGCCGCCATAGATCTCGGCGTTGTGCTGGCCGAGCTTTGGACTCGGCGCCAACGGCACCGCGTCGGCGCCGTGGAAGCGCAACGGAGAGGTCGGCACGGTGACATGGCCGATCTCGTCATGCTCGATCTCGGCGAGAAAACCGCGCTCATGCATGTGGCGGTCACGCATGACCTCGTCGACCTCGCGCACCGGCGCCAATGGGATGCGCCGCTCCTTGGCGATCGCGAAAATCTCCATCTTGCCGAGCGTGCGGGTCCAGCCGCCGACCAGCGCATCGACCTCGCCGCGATGCGCGACGCGCGCGGCGTTGTCGGCGAAGCGCGGGTCGTCGCGCAATTCCTCGCGGCCCATCGCCGCCAACAGATTGCGCCAGTGCGCCTCGACCGCGATGTTCATCGCGACATAACCGTCATTGGTCGGATAGACGCTGAGCGGCACCCGGCCGTGGCTGGCATTGCCCTGGCGCGGCGGCACCTTGCCGGTGTCGAAATAGGCGTGCAACTGCGAGGTCAGCGTCGGGTAGGCGGCCTCCTGCATCGCCACCTCGACGAGGCGGCCCTTGCCGGTCTGCTCGCGCTCGAACAATGCGGTCACAGTCGCGGCGTAGAGATGGATGCCGGAAATGAAATCGACGATCGCGGGTCCGGCCTTGACCGGCGGGCCGTCGGGAAAGCCGGTCGTGCTGATCAGCCCGGAGACGGCCTGGATCGTTAGGTCCATCGCCAGATTGTCGCGGTCGGGGCCGCTGAGCCCGTAGCCAGAGCCCGACGCGTAGATCAGGCGCGGGTTGATCTCATGCAACACGCTCCAGCCGACGCCGAGCCGGTCCATCACGCCCGGTGCGAAATTTTCCAGCAGCACGTCGCCTTTCTCGGCCATGCGGAACAGCAGGGCGCGGCCGCGCTCGTGCTTCAGGTTGAGGGTGATCGCGCGCTTGTTCGAATTGAGCATCGCAATCGGGAAGGTCGTGCTCTTGCCGGGCGGCGCGCGGCGGCGCAGCGGCTCGCCCTGCGGCGGCTCGATCTTGATCACGTCGGCGCCGGCCTGCGCCATCAGGAGGGTCGCATACGGACCCTGATAGACCTGCCCGAAATCGAGCACCGTGACCCCGGCAAGCGGCCGGTTTGCGCGCATGTCTGCTAGCTCCAAGCGGCACAAAATTTCCCTCTCCGCCCTTCAGGGGGGAGAGGGAGGGGCCCGTCGCGGAGTGACGGGAGGATGAGGTGGGCCTCTTCGGCGGACGCTCTGGAATCCCCCACCTCATCCCGACCCTCTCCGCCCCGCCAGGGACCAAGGCGGGCGGAGAGGGAGCACGACGGTACCGCTCCGAGCATCACCGCCCCTTGAACCGGCCGGGCGGCCGCTTTTCGGCGAAGGCGTGCGCCGCTTCCTGGAAATCCTCGGTCAGATACAGCCGGAACGGCGCCGCGATGAATTGCGCCTCGCGGGTCAGGCGCTCCATGTACCAGCGCCGCGTCCGCACCGTCGTGCGGATCGACAGCGGCGGGTTCTTGGCGACCTGCAAGGCCAGCTCGCGCGCCACTTCGAGATGTTTGCCCTCCGGCGCCAGGCGGTTGATGATCCCGGCCTCGAACGCTTCCTCGGCGGTGAAGAAACGCCCGGTCAGCGCGATCTCGTCGCCAAACGCGGCGGCAGCGCGATATTGGAACAATGCCCAATAGCGCGACGCGCCGAGCCCGCGCGGCGTCTCGGTCAGCTGCATCCTGGTGCCCTCGGCGGCGACGATCAAATCGCTTTCGAGCATCAGCCCGAGGCCGAGCCCCAGCACGTAGCCGTGCACGGCGCAGATGACCGGTTTCCAATTGACGGCGTGGGTCAACAGATCGGCGGAATTGGTGCCCCAGCCCTGTGGGCCGCCGAGCTTTTCGAATTCCTCGCGGCTGCGCAATTGGCGCTGCCGCACATCGGCGCCGCTGCAGAAGGCGCGGCCGCGCCCGTTCAGAATCGCGACTTCGGCTTCGGGGTCGAGATCGAAGCGGCGGAACGCCTCGGCCATCTGCCGCACGACCTCGTCGCTGACCGCGTTCAGCTTGTCGGGACGGTTCAGCGTGATGGTCGCGATTTGGTCGGTGCAGGCGTATTCGACGAAATCCTGTTCGTCCTTTGCCACCACTCCCTCCCGCGAGCTGCCTCGACGGCAGCTTGCGAGGGGAGGCGGGCGGCTGTCAACGCCGCCCCGCCGGATGCTCGCCACATCCGGCGATCAGCTTCGAGCTCGGCTCAGATTACGTGAAACACATAGAGCAGAATGATGATCGGGATCGGGATCCCGACCAGCCAGAGAAGAATGCCGCGCATGGCGAGATCCGTTCGTTGTTGCGGGTCGGTCTTGTGTCTGTCGTACGGGACGGGCGGCAGCTCAGCGCTTGCCGACGATTTCCTTCGCCGCGTCCTTGACATGGCCGACCGCGCTGCGGACCTTGCCCTCGGCCTTGTCCGCCTTGCCCTCAGCCTCGAGGTCGCGGTCGCCGGTGATCTGGCCGGCCTTTTCCTTGATCGTCCCGGTCGCCTTTTTCAGGCCGCCTTCGATCCGCTGCTTGTCCATTTTCGCGCTCCAAACATTTGTCCGCGTGCAAATACAACAGGCTTCGACTGTGCCCGGTTCCGAAACAGAGTTTCGTACTTCCTCAGCAAATCGCCAAAGTCGCGAAGCGGAACACCAGCGCAATCCTCTACGTTATTTCAGTGCAGCAATAATCGCTGCGTTTACGCAGGCTCTGGGCCGGTGGCTACTTCCTGCTTCACGGCCTGTGATCGCGTGGTAAATGTGAGAGAAAACGGAGACCGGACATGGCGGCAACCGCACGGCAGAAGAAAAAAGTCGAGAAGGTCATGCATGAGCACAAGCGTGGCACCTTGAAGAGCAGCTCGGGAAACAAGGTCAAGAGCCGCAAGCAGGCGATCGCGATCGCCATGTCCGAGTCCGGCCAGTCGAAGAAGCGCAAAAAGGCCAGCTAGTGGTCCAATTCTGACACTTGGTACCCACATTCCGGGGCCGTTACGAGCCCGCAGCAGCCACTCGGCTCGTCGGACAGCTTCGGCCGGGTATGCCCGATTCCGTTGAACAAGTCCTCGTTTTGAAGTGATCGCGGCGGTAGGGCTCGGGGCTGGCGGGTGCGCCAGCGATCGGCGCGGCGCCTCAGGTCGCTGCGATCGGCGCCGGCACCGGGATCAGCT
>Ga0210400_10001615_pt1 | contig 22097 bp, 18 predicted proteins | sample IncBWH26MmetaG_FD_155456 | JGI IMG/M metagenome (GOLD analysis project Ga0210400, IMG submission 155456) | Forest soil microbial communities from Barre Woods Harvard Forest LTER site, Petersham, Massachusetts, United States - Inc-BW-H-26-M | ecosystem: Environmental > Terrestrial > Soil >...
GGGGGCTATCTGGAGATGAATGTCTATAAGCCCCTCATCATCTTCAACGTCACCCATTCGATTACGATCATGACCGATGGGTGCACGAACTTCCGGAAATTCCTTGTGGAAGGCACCAAACCAAATTTGAAGAAGATCAAGGAATACGTTGACCGGTCGCTGATGCTGGTGACTGCACTTTCGCCGGTGATTGGCTATGACAAAGCGTCGAAGATGGCGCACTACGCGTTGGACAACGACCTCACCCTCAAGGAAGCCGCACTAAAACTGGGATTTGTAACGGAAGACGAGTTTGACCGCGTCGTCGATCCGGCGAAGATGGTCCACTCGTACGTTGCAAAAGCCAGCTGATGGAAATCAAAGCTCGGCGACTCGATAGAACACAAATCGGAAATCTTGAATCTGAAAGGAAAAAAAGAAAGACATGACAACAAATCAGCAGGGAATTGAATCGCTTCGGAATCCGTCGCTCAACAAGACAACCGGCTTCACCGAGGCCGAGAAACAGTCGCTTGGAATCGTCGGACTCGTACCGGACGTGACGGAGTCGATCGAAACACAGCTCTCCCGAGTCTCGTCGCAGCTGAAGCAAAAAACTACGGACTTGGACCGCTACATTTACCTGATGAATCTTCTGGAGATCAACGAGACGTTGTTCTACCACACGCTGATGTCCGACCCGGCGCGTTTCCTCGAAATCGTGTACGACCCCACGATTGCCGAGGCTTGCCTGAAGTTTGACCATATTCTTCGCCGAGTTCGGGGGATGTATCTGTCGATCACCCGCAAGGGCCACGTCAAGGAAGTACTTCGTAATTGGCCCGTGAAGGATGTGCGATTTATCTGCGTAACCGACGCGGGACGCATTCTTGGTCTTGGCGACCTGGGAGCCAACGGCATCGGCATTCCGATCGGAAAGCTGCAACTCTATACAGCTGCCGCCGGCGTGCCACCGCAGAGCCTGTTGCCGATGTACCTCGATGCTGGGACGAACAATGAAACGTACCTCAAGGATCCGCTGTACGTGGGCTTGCGGAAGCACCGGCCGTCAAGCGAGGAACTATATGCCTTCGTTGACGAGTTTGTCGATGCGGTGCAAGAAGTGTTTCCGAACTGCTGTATTCATTTTGAAGACTGGACCGGCGTGGATGCAGTCGCTCTGCTTGCCCGCTATCGCAACAAGGTTTCCTGCTACAACGACGACATCCAAGGCACGGCAGGGGTAACGCTCGCGGGATTGATCAACGCGTTGAAGATCACGGGCAGCCAGCTGAAGGACCAAAGGATTCTGTTTCTGGGCGCCGGGTCCGCGGCCACAGGTCTCGCCGGTCTGATCGTATCGGCGCTCGTACAGCAAGGCGTATCTCAGGACGTCGCTCGCCAGCAGATACGGTTGTTCGATAGCCAAGGACTAGTTGTTGCCGGTCGGCCGGGCTTGGCTGCACACAAATTGCCTTATGCCCACAAATTGCCTCCCAGCAAGCCCTTCAATCATCTCGATCTGGCCTCCGAGTATCCGCAGATCCTCGCGGCTATCGAGGACTTCAAGCCCACGGCGCTACTCGGCGTCAGCACCGTTGGCAAACTCTTCTCGCGAGAAATTGTTGAGGCGATGTCGCGGCATAACGCCAGGCCCATCATCTTTGCCCTGTCCAACCCAATCAATAAGCATGAGTGTTTGCCGGAAGACGCGTATACCTGGTCGAAAGGCAAGGTCGTTTACGCGGGCGGAGTGCAATTTCCCCCGGTCCACATCGGCGACCAGACCTTTTTGCCTTCCCAAGCCAACAACCTTTATATCTTCCCCGCTGTCGGCATGGCCATTTACGCCACGAACGCCCGGAGAGTGACCGACGAAATGTTTATCGAAGCGGCCAATGCCGTGGCGGATCAGGTTACCCCCGACCAGTTGAAGCTCGGCATGCTGTATCCGCCGCAGTCGAACATCCTCGAAGTCGAAACTCAGACCGCAGCGCGGGTCGCCAAACTCGTCTTCGACAGCGGTCTGGCAAGGGTCGAGCGCCCAACCGACATGGTGGCGTTTATTCGCGAGCACATCTACAAGCCCGAATATTCGTCCGGAGCTGTCGGAGCTACGAAGGCAGCGTAAAGCAACCTGTAAGAACCATCGATCGCAGGGCGTGGGCTGTGCCCTCGCAGCCGTGGAACGGCTCACGTCCTGAGGACCTGAACCTCTTTGGCATCCGAGCAGCAATCGCCAGGAATTAGGAGCAACACTGTGACGCCAACGACAGAACAGAACAGCAAGACAACGGTGCGCGAGCTGTCCCGCACCGGCAAGTCCGTCAGCCACGGCGTTGTGCTCGGTGTTTGCTGCTTCCTTAGCTACAAGATCATCACCGATCTTCTTGCTTTTTCGCGCTTCGTGCCCCGAGACGACGAACTCCTAGGAGGGATGTGGGCGGTTGTCGCAACCATCTTTGTCTTCCGCTACAGCTACGACGAAAGCGTGCGCGCCGCGCTTTCAAGGACTTCGGCAACGCTGTTTAGCTTCGCGCTCTGTCTCGTGTACCTTTTGGTTTTTCCGTTTCGCCCGTGGGGTCTGGCGGTGCTCCTCGCCATTGGAGCCATTGTTCTGGAGCTCGTCGGGCGATCGGAAGACATCATTACGGGATCCATTACAACTGCCGTCGTCATGGTCGTCGCAGGCATCAGCCCCGAGCACGCCTGGAGGCAACCCATCCTGCGTTTGATCGACACAGGAGTTGGAATTGGAGTCGGCATCGCAGGCGCCTATGTCGGCATGGCTTTGACTCGGCGCATCCCGAGTCAGTCGCCTTCGGATTTACGACAACCGCACAGGGCGGGCATTCGATGATGAAACTTACGATTGCAGGACGAGACTCAACACGCTGTGGCCAAGATCAGGAGTGTACTAACGCCGTGCGAGCACCGCGAGAGATTCGATGAGTTCCGAAATCCATCCACCGGACAAGTGGCTTACCTTTGGGTTTGCCCTCGTTGGGGGCTATGGTGACGCGGCCGGTTTTGTTCTCGGTAAAACGTTCACGGGACACGTGACCGGGAGTTTGGTGCTGGCCGCAATCACCGCGGTCGCTCGAGATTGGCGAGGGACCTCCGCACATTTTTCGGCTGTTGCGTGTTTTTTGTCCGGAATCCCAATTAGTGCGCTGCTCACCCGGCTGTCGGCCGGGTGGCCATCCTGGCCAACGCTCACCACCGTCATGGTAATGGAAGTGATTCTGATTGTAGCCGGTTACTTGGCGTCGGTATCTCATGCACCCGCAGCGGTTGAAATCCTTGTGGTCTGTTTGTCTCTAGCGTTGGGCTTACAAAATGGAGCGTTTCGCCGCACTGGCGGTATCAGTGTGCACACGACGTATCTCACAGGAACGATTACAGGGTTGCTCGCTACCAGGACCGAACACTGGGCTTTTCGCGACACTGCTGGCCCCTCAACTACCCTCGACCCGAAATTCGGGCTTCTCTGTGGAGTATGGGCTGTCTTTGTTCTCGGGGCGGCAATGGGAGCGGCAGCCGCGTTTCATTTTAAGGAGTTCGGGATTTTAGGGGCTGCGCTGGTTTTGCTTGCCATCATCGTTCGCAATTTAGTGGCTGTCTCGCGAACGCGTCCAGCAAGTTGATCTCGGGAGCAAAGCTGTGAGAGGCGCCCTATCGTCTCTGGAGCTGAGAAAGGAGACATTAAATGATCGCGAAAACCGAAACTACGCTTCGAATGGCGTTTTCGGAGAACATGAGAATCGGGCTTTTCATACCCTGTTACATCGACCTTATCTACCCGGAAGTTGGGATCGCCACGCTACAGCTTCTGGAGAGATTCGGACTTACTGTGGGTTACCCGCTCAACCAAACCTGTTGCGGGCAGCCCATGTCCAACAGCGGCGATGAAAAGAATGCCCAACCTGCTGAACATCTCTTCGTCGAAAACTTTAAAGAGTTTGATTGCATCGTTGGGCCTGCCGGCAGCTGCGTAAAGCAGGTGCGCTGTCACTTCGATGGCCTCGAACAGACGGAAGACGTGAAGCGCGTTCGTCAACACACCTATGAGTTGGTGGAATTCCTCCACGACATTCTAAGAGTCGAGTCTTTTCCCTGGGCGGAATTTCATCATTCCGTCGCCATCCACAATAGCTGCAGCTCCATTCGGGGCCTCGGTATTGCAAAACCCTCGGAGATCATGGGAGTCCCGTTTGACAAGACGGCAAACCTGCTTTCCAGAGTGAAGGGAATCGTCGTTGTTCCGATCGACCGGCCGGATGATTGTTGCGGATTCGGCGGAACCTTCTGCGTAACCGACGAAGCAGTCTCAGCCCGCATGGGCATTGAAAAAGCACACGATCATGTTCGCCACGGGGCCGAATACGTGGTGTCGCCTGATATGTCCTGCCTGATGCACCAACAGGGCATTGCCCAGCGCGCCGGCTTGGATTTGAAATACATCCATGTAGCGCAGGTTTTGAACGGCGGGCCTTACTAAAAAAGGAGAATTCTGTGATGAGCGTAGCAAAGCAAGTTGATCCCGCGGCGGCAGCGGAACTCTTCATCCTTCAAGATCAAATTCACGAGCCGATGCACGACCGCTTTTTGTGGGCAACGATGCAACGTCGGCACGTGGAAGCGGCCGCCATTCCAGAATGGGAGGAACTGCGCGAAATTGCCTCGAAGATCAAAGAGCATACGCTTACCCATCTCGATCACTACTTGGAAGAATTCGAAGCCAACGCCACAAAGCGCGGCGCGCACGTCCACTGGGCACTCGATGCCAGCGACCACAACCAAATCGTTTATTCCATACTGAACGATCACGGCGTGAAGGAACTGATCAAAAGCAAATCCATGCTTCAGGAAGAGTGTCAGATGACGCCCTTCCTCCGACAACGAGGAATCAAGGTCATTGAATCGGATCTGGGCGAGCGAATCCAACAGTTGGATGGCCAGCCGCCTAGCCACATTGTGTTCCCCTCGATTCACAAAACACGGCAGGACGTGGCCCGTCTGTTCGCTCGCACCATTGGCACGGATCCGAATAATGACGACCCACATTTTCTGACCGAGGTGATGCGAACCAACGCGCGTCCCCAGTTCCTGTCCGCCGGCGCAGGCATGACCGGCGGCAATTTCGCGATTGCCGAAACGGGGACCTTCATGGTGTGTACCAACGAAGGGAATGCCGATATCGGAGCCGCGGTGCCGCCGCTTCACATTGCGAGCATCGGCATTGAGAAGATGATTCCGCGCGTCGAGGACATGGGTGTCTTTTTGCGGTTGCTTGCCCGAAGCGCAGAAGGAGCCCCGCTCACGCAATATTCCTCCCACTTTTCCGGCCCTCGAAAAGGCGGCGAATTACACATCGTGCTGGTGGACAACGGGCGCAGTCGGCGACTTGGTATGCCGGATTTCTGGCATTCGCTGAAATGCATCCGGTGTGGCGCCTGCATGAACACCTGCCCTGTGTATCGTCGCAGTGGGGGCTTGGCTTACGGCGCCACGTATTCGGGTCCAATTGGGGTAATTCTCGATCCGACCTTCGACGAGTTCAAGTACAGCGAACTGCCGTTCCACTCCAGTCTTTGCGGCTCCTGCTCGGAAGTGTGCCCCGTGAAAATCGACATCAGTGACCAAATTCTGAAATGGCGCAGGGTGATGGCCGGGAAAGGCTATCTGCCCTTGGCAAAAAAACTATCCTTCGCGGTCGCCGGGCATGTCTTCGCTCACCCCTCGGAATACCATATCGCGGAAAAAATGGCCGAGCCGGCCATGTCTTACGCCCCTCACTTTCTCCTTTACAACCGCACTCTCAATCCTTGGGTTCGCGACCGCGAACTACCCCAGCCAGCGAAAAGAACGTTCCGCGAGTGGTATCTCGCAAATCGGAGCGAGCATGGAAACGTCAAACAGTAATCGTGAAACAATTCTGAGATCGATCCGCTCTAACCTCCCAAAGGTACAGGTGGAACATCCGGGAATTCCAACTTTTCAACGCCCAGCCGGAGACCTCAAAGCAATGTTCGAGCAACATCTGAAGGAAGCCGGAGGAGTTGCTCACGATGTGGGAAGCGTGGCGGAGGCCGAATCCAAAATTATCCTGCTGCACCCGGATGCAAAGGTGATTTGCTCCGCTGTGCCCGAAATCGCTGGCACGCGCCTCGTGGAGACAGTTCGCGATCCTCACGAGCTCGCAGATGTTGATGTTGGAGTTGTCCGCGCTCAGTTTGGCGTGGCGGAAAGTGGCGCCGTTTGGCTTACACAGGAAGATCTTGTCGTCGACGCCCTTGGCTTTCTGTCGCAACATCTGATTGTTCTGCTAGACCCTAAACAGATCGTTCCCGATATGCACGCCGCCTATCATCGTGTGCGACTCAGCGAAACCGCATTTGGATGTTTCATGATGGGGCCGTCGGCAACTGCCGACGTGGAAGCCACCCTGGTGCACGGTGCTCAAGGGGCCCGCTCCCTGAATTTGTTTTTCTTGTAGGAGAACCGAAGGCGGCTCCCTAACAGGAGACGCTGTCCTGTCGTTGGCGAAGGGAAGTGGTACTGCAACATAGGGAGCATGGAGGCAGTGAGAGCTATAACTCGCGCCGCAATTTTGTTTCTGTTCGTTCTCAGCGTGAATCACGCTTCCGCCCAGAGTGCTCCTGTGTCCTCCAATCGTCCTTGGCACTCTCCTGGGGAGAGACAGGTTCAAGATGACGCCAGAAAGTTGCGTGATTTCAGGCTTGGCGGCGATCCAACCCAGACTTACTCATTGGCGGAACTGATCGACTTGGCGGAAACGCACAATCCCGAGACTCGTCTCGCGTGGGAACGTGCCCGTTCTCAAGCGGCGGCATTTGGCGTCGCACGCAGCGAGTTGTATCCGACGTTGGCGGTTATTGCACTCTCTTCAACTCGCCGGGGAGAGATCCTCTTCGTAGACAACTTCTTCCGTCAAACTACCCAATACTTTCAGTTAACTGCAGTTCTCAACTACACCATCTTTGACTTCGGGGCGCGATCTGGCCGAATTGATGCTGCGAAAGCGCAGGTTCTGGCCGCCAACTTCGGATTCAACGACACCCATCGCAAGGTCATCTATCAGGTAGAGCAAGCCTACTACCGATTGTTGAATTCGATGGGGCAGGAAGGTGCCGCGCGAGCAAGTCTGTCCAACGCGCAAGCTGTGCAAGAAGCGGCGGAAGATCGCCTGGAGCACGGCTTGGCAACTTTGCCCGACGTATTGGAAGCTCGGAGCGCCACGGCGCAGGCGGAATATGATCTGCAATCTGTACTCGGAGCCGAAGAGACTGCGCGAGGAGATTTGGCAACTGCGGTGGGCACCGCTGCAACCGCGTTGATTCACGTCCAACCGCTGGAACAGGTGCCGACTCCCGAGTCGATTGGCGACACGGTCGATGAGGCGATCAACAGGGCGCTCGAACAACGCCCGGATCTTTTGCAGCAAGTAGCCGAGATAAGATATTCAAACGCAAGAGTCAAGGAAGCACGCGCCGCGTACTATCCCGCCCTGACTCTCAATGCCAGCCCGAATCTGCAATCGTTGTATGGATTTCAGCAACAGTTCCCCTGGACGCATATGTCGGATGTGGCCGGCGGGGTGAGCATTAATCTCAGGTGGACTGTATTCGACGGGGGCGCACGAAAAAACAAGCTGGCAGAGGCGATGGATAACGTCCACGCGGCAGAAGCACAAGTCAACGTTTCGCACGATCAAATCGCCGACCAGGTTTGGACGGCTTACTCGAATTTGAACACCGCCTTTCGGCAGCGCCAGGCAGCCATCGCGCTCTTTGAGGCCGCCAGGCAGTCGTACGCTGCCGCTTTGGAGTCGTACAACTACGGTCTGCGTAACCTGTTGGATGTCACCGCCGCACAACGCACCCTCGCCCAAGCCCGCTCGGCCGATGTGCTCGCGCGGACGCAAGTCCTTACCGCTCTTGCGGAACTGGCATTCCGAACGGGAGATTCAATTCAACGGAGTACGGCGAAGCCTTGACTATGATCGCGAGGGAAAACAGATCGTCTGTGAAGCATAGGTTGCTGCTTTATCTTGTGGCGTTGCCGCTCGCAGGTTGCTCCCGGACTCCCTCGGTCGATATCCTCGGCTCTTTCTTTCCTGCCTGGCTGATCTGTTTCGCCGCGGGGAGCCTGCTGACTGCTCTTACTCGACTTGCATTCATGCGACTCCACATGAAGCTGGATCTTCCAGTTCTCGCATATCCGGGCCTCGCCGCACTTCTCACATTCTCACTATGGCTGATGTTCTTTTACTAGCAAGGGAAGACTGATGGACGTCGACATAAATGACACACAACCGAGGGTGCTTAGCCGCAGCGTCAGTGTTGGTCTGGTGCTTGTCGCGGCCGTTCTGGGCCTGGTGGTGCTGTACCACACACATCACCATCCTCGAACCGATGACGCGGAGGTATTTGCGAACTTCATCGGAATCGCTCCACAAGTGGAAGGGCCCATTGTCCGCTTGAATGTCCGGGACAACCAGTTCGTGAAGCAAGGCGAACTCCTGTATGAAATCGATGAACGTCCGTACGAATACGCGTTGGAAAAAGCCATTTCGGACGAGGCATCTCTGGAAGGGCAAATCGCTGACGAGCAACGAAGGATCAATGCAATGGTCAGTGCCGTTTCCGTTGCACAAGCCAACATCCACGGAGCGCAAGCTGATGTCACGCGATGGGCTGCGGCTGTCGATCAGGCCAGGGCCGACGTGGCCAATGCTGAGCAGGGTGTACAACGGGCAAAGGCCGAGTGGATGTACGCGAGCAATAATTTCCACCGTCTCGAGCCTCTTCTCGCAAAGCAGTTTGTCACGGTCGATCAGGTGGATCGCGCGAGAACGTCCGAAATCGCCCAGTCGGAAGCGCTCAAGCAATCGGAGTCACAACTGCGGCTTGCTGAAGCAGCCCTGCAGTCCACTTTAGCGCAGTACGAACGATCCGGAGCCGGTCTCGACCAGAGCAAGGCCCAACACCAGCAAGCCCAGCATGCCGTGACCACTCTGGAGCCGTTGGTCAACCAGCGCGGCGCGAAAGCTGCCGCGGTGAAGAACGCCCGCTACAACTTGAATAACTGCCGCGTTTACGCTCCTTTCGACGCTCGCGTTACAAATCTGACCATCTCTGAAGGCGCTTACGCTCACGTTGGCCAGCAAGTGTTCACGCTCATCGATGCGCGGATATGGTGGGCCATCGGTAACTTCCGGGAAGGCGAACTCCAACACATCGTTCCTGGAATGCGGGCGGATGTTTACGTCATGTCAAAACCGAATGTGCGCTTCGCCGGCGTCGTGGACAGCGTAGGTTATGGAGTTACTCCGGATCCCGACATCATCGGCACTTTGCAGCCCGGCCTCCCCGATGTGCAGCGAACGCTGAATTGGGTGCATCTGGCATCAAGATACCCCGTTCGTGTCCGCGTGCAGAATCCCCCTCCCGATTTGTTTCGAGTCGGAGAGTCCGCTGTCGTCACCATTCGAGGGAATTGACGATGGCCACTGCCGCCCAGAGCATTTCGAACGCACCTTCTCCGTTGGTATGGTTCTGGCAATTTCTCAAAGAAGAACTAGCGCCCTACCCTGGCAGGGCTCGGCTGGTTGCACGGATCGTCATTGCCGCCACCATCGTAATGATCCTCACCATGACGTTCCGCATTCCCTTCGGAGCTTACGCCGCGATCTATACGTTTCTAATCTCGCGCGAAAGCCCACGAAAGACCGTCAAATCCGCCATGACGGAAGTTCTTGTATTTGTTTGCGCCGCCCTCTACATCCTCGTCGGGGCAATGTTGTTTGTGAACCATCCGATGTTCCGATTGCTCTGGATCGTCGCGACGTTGTTCATCATGTTTTATGCCTTAGACACCATGACGAACTATGTCGCCGCGGTACGGTTCGGATGGTTGATCGTCATCACCATCCCACTCTGGGACATGCGCATCCCGGCCGAGGCAAAGCTTGAAGAAATGTTGTGGGCGGTCGGAGCGATTACCCTCGCGAGCGTGGTCAGTGTAGGGGTTGAGCTTGCTTTTGCAGGGTGGAGTTCCGGTGACGAGATTGCCTCTCCACTCGCAGAGCGCTTGGCCGCGGTGGAAGATCTGCTGGGTTGCTACGCCAAAGGCGAGTCAGCAAGTGAGGAAATGGAGAAACGGATCACACGTCTTGCCATGCTGGGTACATCGAGCTTGCGGCGAATGCTAAGGCGGTCGGGTTACGCTCCCCACTTTGCGGAGCAATTGGGCGCGGCTGTGGTCCTGGTCGGAAGGCTCGTCGACGTTGCGGCCAACTTGACTCATCTCGCGATCTACAATTCGGACGAAGATCGGGTGCGATTCCGGGAATTGGGCCAAAGCATTGCCGGCATTCGCGCAGACTTGTCAAAGGGAAGGACTCCGGATCTCATTCCCTGTGCGACCGGTGTTTCACCGGCCGCACCGCTGTTGAGCGAAATGGAGAGAACGGTCTGCTTGATACCGGAGGTCTTTGCGAGTTCTCAACTCCTGAGCACGTATGCGTCGACGAATCCCGGCAGTGGTGTTCCTCCATTCACTCTTTTTGTTCGAGATGCATGGTCCAACCCCGAGCACATCAAATTCGCGTTGAAAGGCTGCTTGGCGGCGAGTCTGTGCTACATCATTTACAATGCCGTCGACTGGCCGGGGATCAGCACTGCAGTCACGACCTGCTTCCTGACCGCTCTGAGTACCGTCGGTTCCTCTCATCAGAAGCAATTCTTGCGCATCACGGCCGCCGTCGCAGGCGGTGCATTAGGTATCGGAATCCAGATACTGGTTCTGCCAGAATTGGATTCAATCGGTGGCTTTACCGTTCTTTTCGGCGCCATTATGGTTGCAGCTGCCTGGGTCGCAACCGCTGGCCCCAGGCTCTCTTATGTCGGGCTTCAGGTTGCCGTCGTCTTTTGCATCATCAACCTGCAGGAATTCAGAATTCAAACGGCTCTTGCGCCTGCCAGAGATCGCATAGCTGGGGTCTTGCTCGGGCTTTTCATGATGTGGCTCACATTTGACCAGCTCTGGAGCGCGCCGGCCGTTGACCAAATGCGGAAAACATTCACCGCGACGCTAAGATTGCTGGCCCAATTTGCCAGGGAGCCACTTTCAAGGGACCCAAGAGTTGCGACCGACCGCAGCTATTCTATTCGTGAGACGATCAACAAGAATTTTGAGCAAACGCGGACGCTTGCCGACGGCGTGTTATTCGAATTCGGCCCTTCGCGACACCAAGATCTTCTGTGGCGCGACCGAATCGTGCGATGGCAACCGCAAGTCCGCATTCTGTTCCTGACGCGAATCGCGTTGTGGAAGTACCGGGCCCAACTTCCTGGCTTCGAATTGCCAGAGGCCATTCAGGCAGCGCAGCTGGAATACGATTATGAGTTGGCGGGGAAGTTAGATCAGATCGCGAACCGTATGGACTCCAAAGCGGGGTCGGAAGAACTGATAACGCAGAAGCTACTCGAAGGATTAGAGCGCACAATCCAGACGCACGGTTCGGAAGAGACCAGCCCATCCCTCGCACCACAATGCCAGGCCCTTCTCAGGCTGTGTCGCACATCCGAAAGTCTGACAATTTCACTGGATAAGGAACTCCGGGTATCCCAGGCACCAGTAATGCGCCCCGACTGACCATCAGGTCCAAACTATAGCGTCGTTCAGAACTGTGGTGTCCTTATTTTGGGCAGGGCAACAGTCTGCTCCTGTCTTGAATTGATGGGCACAAGGCAAGCCAAAGGCTGTTAGGTTCGTTGAGCGTGCGCAGTTCGTCTCCAGCCGGCAGGCTAAACGATGGAACAGGAACCGGATTATCGCTTCTTCTGTACCGTAGCTACCATAGTCTGGCTGTAGCTCGTGATCATCGTCAAAAACTGAGCGTTGGCTGAAGCGAACGCGACCCCCAACCAGGACATCGATCCAGCTTGGGGGCAAGTACTTATGGAGGACAGGTGGGACGGGCATTCCCAAGTTTGCATTGGAGACGAGTTATAGCAGATTGCATACCCTCGCGAATACGTCAGCACATGGATGCGGAGGCTAGTCTTTGTACCCGGCACGCCGCGCGTCGAAGTACTCGAAAGGAAGTGTTGTGACCAACTCTTCACCCGATGAACCACCACCCGCACACTCTGAGCCGCCGGCAATGGGCGAGCGAAGAGCCCGGTGGGGTTATGGCTTCCAAGACAAAATCCCAACTGCATGCATTCTCAACATCCTCGGAACTGAGGTTCGAAAAGGCATGTCCTCTTTCGAAGCCGTCCGCCTCGCCGAATTGGACGCTTGGCGTGTAGATGATTTTGTTCTCGTCTGGAGCTCAAAGGTTGAAGGTAACTCCATCAAGTGGTCTGGCGACCGGACATTTTTAGACTTGGCAGACCTCATGGGCGCAGATGGTTTGCTCAAAGAAATGGCCGAAGGTTATCGACGGCTTTCGCAAAAGTAGGCAGGGAGATCTGTCACGGTACGGCTTCAATCGAATCGACCGGCGTCTACCGAACGACAGCACGCGCAGCTTGCAACCTCTCATAGCGTCGTTGATTTTTTGAGGGACCATTGGTTGCAAGGACCAAGGGAACAGGCTGGGCCTGAAGTCTCGTCTGTGTGGGCTAGAATTCGCCAACACGTGGGCTTCGAAGAAAGCGAGTTTGCACAGTTCGTCGCGGCCTGCGCCATCGACTTGGGCGTTCCGGAGCCGCCGAATGCACCCGTAAGTACTTCGCTTGATGCGAGGCATTACTTCGAGCAATTTCAGAACCTGCATAAAGAAATATCGACATGGCTAACGAATCATTCTGAGAGCGACGAGATTCCTCGTGAGTATTTGTTTGCTGCGATTGGCTTTCGGCAGTCTCGATCAGATGTACTTCAGCAGTTTCCGCCGCCGCAAATTCCCTATGAACACAATTCGGCTGCCAGCCAGAGACTGAAAGTCCTCATTGGTTCGACTTCAGGAGGGTATCTGGCTGCCACTGGCCCGGCGGGGATAGGAAAGTCCACTCTTGTCGAAAACGTCTTGCAGGACTATGCGCTTTTTGTCCCCTACTACGCGTACCTGCCCAGCGGTTAAGTCAATCCGCGCGACCGAGGTCAGTCTCTAGTGTTTTTCCAAGATGTGGTCTTACGTTTGGATATCCGCCGCATGTTGGTCGACTATGGATACAGTCTGCGCCATTTGTCTCGGGAGCCGCCGGTCGTGTTGCGAACGCGCTCACCCAAGATTGGATCGTCCGATACTTCTCGACTTGCCCGTTTCGCTGTCTGCATCTGAGTGTTACCATCTGCGACATATTCGGTCAGGTGGACCGATGACGGGCGAGGCGGAAGTAATTCAGTTAGGTGAAAAAACGTGCTATACGTTGAAGTGACCCATTTTGATCTCATGATTCGACCAGCGACGTTAGATAACTCCCGGATCGTCAAACCGGAAGTTATTCAGGCCGCGCCGAGCAGTAACGATAGTCGGCTTCTCTCCAGCGATTCATCGCTCACTGCTAGCGCGTTAAGCGGTACTAATCCGGCGGACCATACATTTTCGGGTTGCTCGTCACTCGAGCGCAAGCTGAAGGCTTAAACGCCGGCATTGCATCACAATTCTGCCTGAAGTGCTGTACTTAGAGCAGCAATCGATCCCACGTGCCGCCATACCTAATTGAACGAACCATCTCTTTCTCGTAAATATTCTGGGGGAAGCCGAGCTCGAAGTGGCTTGCTCCATCGAGGGATTTCAATTGTTCGGCGGAGAGTTCCAGATCCAAACTGGCGAGGTTGTCCTGGAGTTGAGATACCTTCCGCGCTCCCATGATCGGGATTACTGGCACCGTTTGGTGGCGGAGCCACGCGAGTGCGACCTGCGCCATGCTGCGACCAACTTGTTCGGAGACCGCCTTCACCGCCGAGATGATCCGCGTCGCGTGCTGTTCCTCGGGAAGGAATTCCTTCATTCCCTCATTGCTCATCCGCCCTCCGTCGGCCTTACCCTCGCTGTGATACTTCCCGGACAAAACGCCTTTCGCCAAGGGAGACCAAGCCAGAACCCCCAAGTTCAAAGCTTTCGACATGGGAATCAGTTCGCGCTCGACTGTTCGCTCCATGAGGCTGTACTCGATCTGCAACCCGATGAACTGTGTCCAGCCTCGAAGCTCCGCCAGAGTGTTTGCCTGGGCGATCCACCAGGCGGGAGCGTCCGAGATTCCGACGTAGAGAACCTTGCCCTGGCGAACGAGATCGTCCAGTCCGCGCATGACTTCTTCCAGTGGCGTGATCCCGTCCCAGATGTGCACCCAGAACAGGTCGATGTAGTCGGTCTGCAGTCGCTTCAGACTGGCTTCGACTGCTTGCATCATGCTCTTGCGGTGATTCCCCGCCGCATTGGGATCGTTGCCGGGCGCAGCGTTGGAGTATTTTGTCGCTAGAACGACACTGTCGCGATGGCCCTTGATGAACTCACCAACGAATTTTTCGCTCGTGCCGTTGGTGTAGAAATTCGCCGTGTCCACGAAGTTTCCACCCGCCTCGCGATAAGTTTCATAGACTTTCTGCGCTTCAGCCTTCGGTGATCCCCATCCCAACTCGTCTCCGAAAGTCATAGTGCCTAGCGCCGTTTCGGCGACCCGCAGTCCGCTCTTGCCGAGTAATCTGTATTTCATATTCATGCCCTTTTCATGCAACTCAGGAATTGATTCCGCTCTTTGCGATATACGATCGGTTGTCGAAGCGGCCATCTTCAAAAACCGTTGAAGCGGTCAGATGTCGCCACTTGTCGGCCTCGACGGCGCGTGCGGCTTCTGCGTGCTGCACCCGCCTTTCCGCATCGACACCGAGGATCAGCCGCACCGGCACCTCGTCGCTATTTGCCAGTTGGAGAATTACGCCCGCGATCTTTCGCGGATCGCCCTCAAATCGCCCTTCAAGTCCTCGCAACATCTTTAGGAACGAACCGACCGTGGCCTCATACTCCGGCAGCAGGTCCGGCGCATTCTGACCGGCGCGCCGCGCCCAGTTGGTCCGAATACCCCCCGGCTCCAGTGTGCAGACCTTGACTCCGAACGGCGCGACTTCCATCGCCAGAGAGTCGCTGAAACCACCCACCGCCCACTTGGCCGCGTGATACGGCGTATTGCCCGGAACGGCGTGGCGTCCACCGACCGAAGACACCTGAAAGATGTGACCGCTTTTCTGCTTACGCATCATCGGCACCGCGGCGCGTGTTGTGTACACCACGCCGTAAAAGCATGTGTCCACGATCGCCTGGAAGTCCTCCGCACTCATCTGCTCGAACGGCGCAAACTGCCCATAACCGGCATTGTTGACCAGAACGTCCAGCCGCCCGAAGGTGTCCACTGCCAACTGCACGGCGGCCTTTGCTGCTGCCTCATCGCGCACTTCCAGCCTGACGGGCTTCACCCGCTCGCCGTACTGCGCCACCAGGGGTGTCAGTTCTTCTGTCCGGCGCGCTCCGGCTACCACGTTGTCACCTGCGGCCAGCGCCGCCTCGGCGATGTCCCTCCCCAATCCGTTTCCGCTTCCGGTAATTAACCAGACCTTCGCCATTGCAATGTCCCCCATGCTCCTTTTTGGATAGACCGAGACCCGGCTGGCTTTCCAAGTGATCACAAATGAGTACTAACTCATTTATAAGATGCACAGACTCATTACTTGGTTATACCGGCCCAGAACATTTGGAAGCCGCCTTCCCGGTATTGTTTCGTTTTGGATCGGTTCGACACCGTAAGGTCTATCGTCGCCTCCACCATGGCTGCTAACGACTTCGAGATCAGTTCCACCGGGACATCATTCCGAAAGACCCGATGTTCAATCGCGTCACGAATCATGATTTGGAACTCGACGAACGGCGCGCTACCGGCGTCTCTAGACTCTTTGGTGAGTACCTCCGAAACCGTTAGTTGCGCCAGCACTTTGCGCTGGTTGGGATTCGCAATGCCCCAATTTACATAACGATCCCAAACATGGCGCAGTCTGGTACGAACATTCTGCTTCCGCGGGAAATCCGACATCATGGCGTCCGCGAGTTCCAGTTTGATCTCCTTGTAAAGGGCATTGATCAGATCATCCTTGGTCTTGAAGTACGTAAACAGAGTTCCCTCGGCGACGCCAGCTTGTTTTGATATCTCTGACGTTGGGGCAGCGGTAAGGCCGCGCTCCGCAAATAGGCGGGTCGCGGCTTCTAGGATCGCATTTCGTTTGTCTTCGCTTTTAGGGCGCGTCACTTAGTTTCTCTATTCCCGAGTGCATACTCACTTATACATAAGGAGTAAGCTGATGGCAAGAGCAGGCGACGGCCGAGAATATCCTTCCCCGCTCACGCCGGTGATAGGCGAATGATGGGTTTGATTGTGCTCCCATTTTCGCTGTCTTTGGCAGCCTGATTGATTTGATCGAGGCTGTAAAACTTCGTCAGTTTCTCGAACGGGAAGCGGCCCTGCGCGTTGAGTTCGATCAGCTGCGGGATAAAAATGTCGGGAACGCTCTCACCCTCAAGAATGCCGCGTATCCCCTTACCAGATATCATCAGGTCGTTCACGTCAAAGCTCACCTCTGTGCCTAGTGGCTCTGCTCCGACGATGCCGCACGTGCCGAGAGATCCGAGTGCTTCTATCGCCTGATGCAACGCCCTGGGGTCCCCGGAGGCCTCTAGCGAATAATCGACTCCGCCACCAGTAATATCTCGGATCGCCTCAACTGGATTTATCTGTTTGCTGTTAATAACGTGCGTCGCGCCCAGTTCCTTTGCCATTTCCAGACGCGAGGGCACGATGTCTATGGCGACGATGGTTGTTGCTCCAACAGCCCGTGCCGCCATGATCGCTGAGCATCCAACTGCGCCCGCGCCGAAGGAAGCGAAGCTTGTACCGGGTCTCACATTCAGCGCATTCATTACAGCCCCGGCTCCGGTCTGAATACCGCAGCCGAGCGGACCGAGGCGTTCGAGCGGTACGTCACGGCTCACCTTGACCACGTTGCGCTCATTGGCGAGCGCGTATGTCGCAAACGACGATTGCCCGAAAAAGTGATCGTGAACTTTCTCGCCATCGCCGTCGAGTGTAGAAGTGCTGCCGTCCAACCGCGCTCCGCCGAAGGAGAGCGGGAAGGTCTTTTCGCAATGGGCAATTCTCCCTAAGCGGCAAGGCTTACAACGTCCGCACGTCAGAAATGTGAGCACTACAGAATCGCCAGGCGCCACTTTGACAACATCCGCTCCTACGCTCTCGACGATTCCTGCGCCTTCGTGGCCAAGCACGATTGGATGGGGCACCGGGTAACCCTTATCACGTGCAACCATGTCTGTGTGGCACAAGCCAGTGGCCAGGACCTTGACCAATATTTCGTCTCGGCGCGGGCCTTCCAAACTTAATGTTTCGATGCTAAAAGGTCCGCCTTTCTCGCGCACGACCGCAGCTCTTATCTGTGTTGTGTTCTTGCTCATCGAACTTTCCTCCTCAGTTGAGACTCTGTCGTAACGACCTACGCTACTTCTCACGCGACTGGGCACAGCGAGCTCTCACTCCGGTCGGGATCAAGCGGGCGCGCCGCCGCTAAGCGGATGCCGCGCAGTTGCGCTGGATGCTGAAGTACTTTCTGGTGCAGGCGAAATTCGGAGGGTCCAGTCCACCAAATTCTTTAGCAGCTCCTGGATCAATTGTTTAGTCGGCTCATGGATCAGATTGCCGTTCTCATCGAATCGGTGTGCAGCATCCGCGATAACGACCTCAGGCTGATTGAGAGGAAACAAGTTGAGAGCTACAAGGATCTGCCGCAGATGGCATTGGGCCCGAGCGGTTCCGATTGCGCCGGGAGACGCACCCATGATCGCCGCTGCTTTCCCAGACCAGGCGCTGTCCCCATGGGGCCGACAGGCCCAATCGATCGCGTTCTTCAAGACTCCAGGGATGGAGTAGTTGTATTCGGGCGTTACGATCAGGACGGAATTGGCGCTGCGAATGCGCTTCTTCAGTTCCAGCACTGATGATGGTGGGCGCTTCTCGTCATCCTCATTGAACATCGGGATATCATCAAGCTGAAAGAGGTCGATCTCACTATTCTCCGGGACAAGTAATTTGGCCGCGCGGAGCGCAGCCTGATTGTAAGAACCGCGACGGAGACTTCCAGCGATGCCAAGAATACGGACGTGACTGCTCATTTGTTGTCTCTCCTAGCTACCTTCGGACTTTTCCGAACACATCACTTCGCGGCCCGTGACAACGGATCATTCACCGGGTCAATGTCGAGCGTTTCGGCCCAGATCCTATCTATGCGGGACCGATGGATGTTTCCTTCTCGCACCTCTTCCCAGTGGGCGGTTAGTTGGACGCTTCTTGCGTCAGCGGTCTTGGTCGTCCGGTTCGCCTTGATTCAATACGATTGGCAGCGTGATCGCGGAGGGATGGTGAACCTCATGGTAAATAGTCTGGTCAGCCATCTGCAAGTCTGCGTCCTGAGCAAACGCTTGTCCCGTGTTGGGGTTGCGGTCGAACATGGGGAAGTTGCTGCTGGAAATCTCTAACCGGATCTGGTGCCCAGCCTTGAAGAGGTTGCTGGTCGGCCAGACGTGGATCGTGTATTCGTAAATCGTTCCCGGTTTGATCAGCGTCGGGTTGGTTTCGGAAATGCGGTAACGAGCACGCTGGATGCCGTACTCGATCAGCATCGAGGTGCCGTCAGGGTACACGTCGTCAAGCTTAGCGGTGAAGTCTGTGTCGGTGGCCGACGATGACGCATAGAGCGTGACCGAGATTGGGCCGGTAACTTCGACGTCATCCTCCAGAGACGGTGTCGTGTAGACGAGCACATCGGGCCGGTTCAGAAGCGGGCGCTGGTCGTAGGGTCCACCCGGAACCGAGGCCTGGAAGCGGCCTCCGATGCTGGGTACAGGGTTGGCCGGGTCATAAATATAGTGGTCGCTAGCGGCCTCAGCGTGCTTGCGGTTCGATTCTTCAGGGGCGTCTCCATCAACTTCCGGCTTGCTGGTGCTCAACCAGCCGTCACCGGACCTGTTGTCTGCTCCGCCCAGGCTATGGAGATAGTACTTGCGGTACACGGTTCCCGGCAGCGGCCACTCATTGGCACTGCGCCACTTGTTGGCACCCATTACAAAGATACGCACCTTGGGATCTTTGTCGACGCCGTTGGGAATCCCCTTCAGCCAAAAGTCGAACCACCGCAGTTGGAGCTGGTCGATCGGATTCTGCGCTTGCGGCCCGAAGTCGATCTGGCCGACAGTTTGTGACCAGGACAAATGCAGCCAAGGACCCACCACCAACTGCTGGCCTTGGCGGGCGACTTCGGAGCCGCCGTGCTCACGCATCCCATTGAAGTTCTCCAAGGCGCCGTTGATGAAGAGGTCATACCAACCGTCAAAGTTCAATGCTGGAACGGTAATTTGGTCATAGCGCGTGCGAATGCTCCACAGTTGCCAGTAGGCATCGTTGTTTGGGTGTCGCAGCCAGTCAAAGAAGTAGGGTGCCACGCGCGGGTCCTCGGGATGCAACGGTGGAAAGTCTTTGAGGGGCAGAAACCAGTACCACTTGGTGAACTCGTCCTCGATGGCCTGGTTCATCTCGGCGTCCAGCTCACCGCTATCGGGATAACGCCTAACCGCGCTGTTGGCGAGGAACCTCATGGGCCAGTCTTCGGCAAAGGACTGGTCGAGGGCTCCGCCTTCGTAGGTCCATCCATCATGGTAATCGGACGACGTCATGGCAGGGATGATGGTCACTAGATGCGGCGGACGTAGCGTGGCGGACAGCCATTGCGAAGCACCGGGATAGGAGAACCCGTACATCCCGACCTTGCCGTTGGACTTGGGCAAGCCAGCCGCCCACTCAATGGTGTCATAGCCGTCTGTGGCCTCGCTCAGGAACGTATAGAAGACCCCGTCCGACTTGTATTGGCCGCGGACGTCCTGGACTACCACAACGTAGCACTGCGAGGCATAAAACCCGGGCGTGGCATAGACAATGGTCTGGGCGAGGTCTTTGTCGTACGGGAGTCGCAGGAGGATCACCGGGTACGTTCCAGGCTCATTGGGAGTGAAGACGTTCGAGCGCAGAATAGTTCCATCACGCATCCGCGCGGGAACGTCTACGCTCTCGGTATAGGTGCAAGTGCTGCTCGACTGTTGAGCAAAGGCGGCAGGACCGGCCACAAGACAAGTAAGAGCGCTTGCCATCGCAAGGACGACGATTAGCGTTTTCACTGAGGTAGTTCGTTCCAAATTACGTAAAAGCATTACGACTTCTCCTCTCTTTTAGTCGTCGCGAAGCACCGTATTGCTTGACGGACTTGGCCGCTCATTTGTTGTCTCTCCTATCTACCTTCGGACTTTGCCTTAGTGTCTCGCGCAATTTCCTCCGCCCGTGGAACACCCGGCCTTTTACTGCCGAGACAGAGAGGCCCATGACTAGAGCAGTCTCTCCTGTGGATAGCTCACCAAGTTCCCGCAGCTCGATTGCTTTCCGTATTCCTGGCCTCAACTTATTCAAAGCTGCGGACAGAATTTGCTCCCGTTCTCGATCTAGGCAACTATCTTCAGGGTTTGGGGCCGAGTCTGGAAAATCCAGCGGCAGCGCCCTTTCGGTCTTCGTTCTTGATTCTTCGATCGGCACCTCATGCGCCCCACGCTTCCTTCGTAACAACATAAGTGCCTCGTTGATCGCGATCCGTGTCAACCAGGTTGAGAACAATGATTCGCCCTCAAACTTCTTCAAGTGAATGAACGCTTTTTGGAAGCTCTGCTGCACGACATCTTGGGCGTCCTCCCGATTGCGGGTTATGAGCTGAGCCATTGAAAGAATCTTTCGTTCGTGTCGTTCGACCAGCAGCTCAAATGCGCGAGTGTCCTTGGCTTTCGCGGCAGCAACCAGCAAAGCATCTTCCTCCGCAACCAGACGATTGGCAGAAGAGCTCGTCGGATTCGCTTCGTCGATCGCACTCATAAGTTCTACTGGCACAGAGTTGCTCCTCCCTGTTCTCATTTCCGCAGACATTACTTCTCGGCCCGTGACGACGGATCATTCACCGTGTCAACGTCGAGCGTGTCTGCTGGTATTCGGCACGTACAGTTGTTCAGGCACCCTGCCAGATCAGTTTTGGGTTGGTAAGTTCCAGTGCGCCTGGAACGCCAAGTTCGCGCCCATACCCTGAAGCCTTGACACCTCCGAACGGTGCGCGGGGATCGGAGCGGGTGAAATCATTGATAAACACCATTCCAGACTCGATCTCGCCGGCAACGCGACTGGCCCGGACGAGGTCACGGCTCCAGACCGCAGCGCTGAGACCAAAATCAGTGATATTGGCGAGGCTAATCGCCTCGTCCTCCGTCTTGAAGGGAAAAATCATGGCCACGGGACCAAAGAATTCTTCCTTGGCGATCGCCGCCTCGGGCGGCAGCCCCACAAGCACAGTCGGCGGGTAGAAATTGCCGGGGCCGGCGGGGATCTCACCGCCAGTGAGAATGCGTGCTCCAACCTTTACCGCGTCGAGCACCTGGCGATGGAGGTTCTTGCGGACACCGGAGGAGGCCAGTGGGCCGAGCTTGATGCCTTCCTTCATGGGATCGCCCATGGGAAGGGCCTTGGATTGATTGACAAACGCTTCGGTGAAGTCGTCAAACAGAGACTCAGCCACCAGGAAACGCTTGGCGCAAATGCAACCCTCGCTGTTGTTGAAGTAGCGCGACGTCACGCCGAGCTGCACGGCCTTCGCAAGATCGGCGTCCTCCAGAACGATGAAGGGATCGGAACCGCCGAGTTCCAGCACCGCTCTCTTGCCGACTTGGGCGGCTTCCGCCGCAACGGCGCGGCCGGCGCGGACGCTGCCGGTAACGGTTACGGCCCGAACACGCGGATCGGCGATGACGGCCGCACACACCTCAACCGGGATTGCAAGGTTGACATAGAGTCCTTCGGGGCCACCGGCGTCGCGTACCAAGTTCTCCAGCGCCTCGGCGCAGCCTTGGACCGATTCCGCGTGCTTGATGAGCGCGGTATTGCCGACCAAGGCTGTGGTGTTGAAGAAGCGCAGCACCTGCCAGAAGGGTACGTTCCACGGCT